>Ga0228635_1001312_pt1 | contig 12421 bp, 7 predicted proteins | sample 44DmetaG_FD_182699 | JGI IMG/M metagenome (GOLD analysis project Ga0228635, IMG submission 182699) | Seawater microbial communities from Monterey Bay, California, United States - 44D | ecosystem: Environmental > Aquatic > Marine > Coastal | place: USA: California | collected 2016-09-30 | reverse complement strand
GCAGAGAGGAAGGGATTCGAACCCTCGATACCCTTGAGAGGTATACACACTTTCCAGGCGTGCGCCTTCGACCACTCGGCCACCTCTCTAATTCAAATACAAATCAATTAGACCCTCAGGAGTTTCAACATGTATTTGCTTATTTTCTCTGTCTATTTTTTTGATAAAATCATCAATCATTGGAATGAAAATCTCTACATCACCCTTCTCTATTTCAAACATTGGTTGAGCAGCTTTATCGTTAATGTAAACTATGATACCAACATCTCCATGTATTTTATCTATAACATGAAAACCTATGACTTCATGAAAATAAAAATGATTCCCTTTTAGCTTAGGCAATAGGTTTAAAGGAAGGTAAATTCCTGATTTCATTATAAAATCTGCCTCCTCTTCACTATTTACATCCTCAAAATGAACACGTAGCATTGTGCCTCTACTTAAAGAACTTTTTTTAATAAAAAATGGAACCAGATTGCCACCTAAATCGACAAATACTGATTCCATATTTTTATACAATTCAGGCTCATCAGTATCTAATTTGATAATAACTTCACCCTTAAAACTGTGTTTTTTTACGATATTGCCTAAATAAAAACAGTCTTCTTTACGCATATCGACAAAAATTTTTCTTATTCAGCAGATTCCTCCTTTTTCTCTTCAGTAACTTCTGGAGTTACTTCTTCAGCAACAACTTCTGGTGCCGCTTCTTCAACAACTTCTTCCTCTACTTCTGGAGTCGCTTCTTCAGCAACAACTTCCGGAGCTGTTTCTTCAACAACTTCTTCTGGAGTTACTTCTTCAGCAACAACTTCTTCCTCTACTTCTGGAGTCGCTTCTTCAACAGCTGCAGCAACTCTAGCTTCATTTACCGCTTTCTCTGCCTCTAGGGCTTTTGCTTTTGCTTCTGATTTGGCTTTTGCTACATTCTCTTCTTTTGTAGCAACTTTACCAGCTTTCTCCTCTAACCAAGCTTGAAATTTTTCTTCAGCTTGTTCTTCAGTTAAAGCACCTTTTCTTACACCACCAACTAAATGGTTTTTAAGCATAGCTCCTTTGTAAGATAAAATAGTTTTAGCAGTATCTGTTGGTTGTGCACCATTTTGCAACCATTTTACAGCACCATCAACATCTAAATTAATAGTTGCTGGATTAGTATTAGGATTGTAAGTACCTAATTTCTCTAAAAAGCGTCCATCTCTTTTTGCTCTTGCATCTGCTGCAACGATCCAATAAAATGGTTTCCCTTTTTTTCCGTGTCTTTGTAATCTAATTTTTACTGACATTTTTTTAATTTTTTAAGGTTCTCGACCTTGGTTATTAATAATCCTACCATCTCGTGATAAGTGGGCGCAAATGTACGAAGTTTTTTGAAATAGAAGAACTAATTATACAATATCATTTAAAGTAAGCTATAAAATTAAAAAAGCCCCTAATGGGGCTTTAATTTTACTTTGTAAATTCTTCAAAAGTTTTTAGTTTGATTTCCTCTTTAGATTTTATTTTTTTTGAAATCTTATTGAAGTCTTCTTTTGCTTTTGAATAACGATTTTCAACAATAGATAAAAAATCTAATTCAGAATTTGAAGGCTTGTCATAACTCCCAACAATTTTACTGAATAAATCAGCTAGTTTTTCTCTTAACTCTGGTTCAGCACTTCCAACATAATTATCTCCAGTTGTAATAACTAGGGTTTTCTTAAGTTCATTTAATTTTGATTTTAGTTTGTTTTTTGTCTCTGGTGCTTCAATAAAAGCATCAATTTGATAAACCATATAAGCCAATTCTTCAGTCATTTTATACATCTTAGATATGACATCATGTTTCATCTTTCTATCCTCAGGCGATAAACTCGACCTCTTATCGTAAATAATTTCAAAATCATGCTTATAAACTTCTCTACCTTTTGTAATAACTGCCGTATAAATCCCAGCCTGAACTCTTGGTGTAGCAAAACCACCAAATGCTAGAGTTTTACCCTTAGCAACTTTAGGTTGTTTGATATTTCCTGACCAACTTACAATATTAATACCTTTAGATTTTCCAGGAGATAATTTAGAAACAACCTCACCCTTACTATCCTTTATTTCCATAGTCATCTTACCAAAAGTATGTCGTTTAGGTAGCAAATATTTTATTTTAGGAGATCTACTAGCATTTTCTCCTACAAATTGAGTTTCTGCACCAAAACTCCCTGCAAACCCACTTTCATCTGATAACTTCATTGGTTTAGAACTAAAAAAATGTAATTTAGACTTTAAAACTTCAGAAGTAATTTCGCGTAAAGGTGAAATATCTTCAATAATAATTACACCTCTACCATGTGTTCCAAGAACTAAGTCATTGGTTTGTTTTTGAAGATCTATAAAATGAACAGCTACTGGTGGTACATTTTTAGTGAATTTTTCCCAATTTTTTCCTCCATCAGCGGTAATATAAAGTCCGAATTCTGTTCCTAGGAATAATAAATTTTCATTTTCATAGTCTTCTTGAATATTTCTTGAAGTCCCTATAATATTCTCAGTAATAATATTAGTCCAAGTTGTTCCAAAATCTGTGGTCTTATAAACATATGGCTTCATATCACCATTATTATGACCATCAAAAACAGCATATGCTGTTCCTTTACCATGAACACTTGCCTCTATATGGTAAGTCCAAGTATTACTTGGTAAGCCTTGAATATTATTCACAACATTTTGCCAGTTTTTACCTCCATCTTTTGTTACTTGAACATTTCCGTCATCTGTACCTACCCATATAATATTTTCATCAAGAGGAGATTCTGCTATTGTGAAAATTGTTGTATGGTTTTCTGCCCCAGAATTATCCATTGATAACCCTCCAGAATCTGCTTGTTGCTGTTTCGTTGGATCATTGGTAGATAAATCTGGAGAAATAATTTCCCATGTATCTCCCATATCTTCAGATCTGTGAAGAAACTGACTCCCCATGTAAAAACGATCTGGTTGGTGAACGCTAATTGCCATTGGTGCATTCCAATTAAAACGTAAATCTTCATACCCTGATTTCTCTAGAGGTTGGATTGTCTTTACCAACTTATTGTCAACATCATATCTCCAAACATTTTCTGCCCCTTGCATTTCTGAATAGATAATATTTTTAGTTGGATGTTTTAATACTCTAAAACCATCACCTGCTCCAATAGAATTCCAATCACCTGCATTGATTCCCCCACTCGATGAGGATGGACCATACCAAGAGCCATTATCTTGAAGTCCCCCATATATATTATAGGGTTCTGCGTTATCTACACTAATATGATAAAATTGTGATAAGGGCAGGTTTTCTACAATTTCCATAGTTGTACCACCATTCCAAGAACGATATACACCTCCATCTGTTCCAGCATATATTCTGTCAGAATCATGAATATCAAAAACAATGTCATGAATATCACTATGCATATTTCCTAGTGATTTAAATGTTTTACCTCCATCTTTTGAAATTGAACCTGACAAACCTCCTTTTACAACAACATCTGGGTTTCTTGGATCTACAGTTATTCTTGAAAAATAAAAAGGACGAACCGTAATTCCAAAATCATTATTTAATTGTTTCCAATTAGCTCCTGCATCATCACTTCTGTACAATCCTTTGCGTTTTGGGTCTTCCGCTTCAATTACTGTATATAAAATATTAGCATCTGATGGAGCTACCGCAATAGCCAATCTACCTAATTGCCCTTCAGGAAATCCGTTATGAATTTTATTCCAAGTTTTTCCAGCATCTGTAGATTTATACAATGCACTATTGTCTCCACCAGAGGAAAAAGACCAAGCTGTTCTTCTGAACTCCCACATTGAAGCATAAAGAATAGAAGGGTTTTTGGGATCCATAGTCATATCCGCGGCTCCAGTTTTCTCATCTATATACAATATCTTTTCCCAAGTTTCTCCAGCGTCTGAAGATTTATAAACACCACGCTCATCACTATCTGACCATAATGCACCCAATACAGCTACATATACCTCATTAGAATTCTTTGGATTAACAATAATGTTTGCTATTCGTTCTGATTTATCAAAACCAAGTTTTTTCCAATTAGCCCCCCCATCAGTTGATTTATATAAACCGTCTCCATAGGAAACACTATTTCTTGTCCATGTTTCACCTGTTCCAACATAGATTACATTATCAGGATCATTAGGATCTATTGCTACAGCACCGATAGACTGGCTATGATCATCAAATATTGGGTTAAAAGTAGTACCGGCATCATTAGATTTCCATACTCCACCACCTGCTGTTCCAGCGTAAATAATTTGATTATTAGTTGGGTGAACTTCCATATCATTTATTCGACCACTCATTAATGCAGGCCCTATATGTCGAGCTCTTAAGTCTCCAAATAAATTTTTTAAGTTTACAGAAGTGTTGTTTTGGGCGTTATTGCTAAATGGGAGCAACATCATACCCAAAACTAAGATTATTAGTTTTTTCATGTCTATAAATTTTTTTGATTGCTTGGTAAAAAAAAGAGCCTAAATAAATTATATAGACTCTTTTTTTTGATATGATTATTATTTGTTTTCTTCTTCAGTAATTTCTTCTGGAAATTTGAAAGCACTTGGATCTACAGTTGGATTTAATTCAATTTTATCCATAGTAATAGGCTGACCACCACCATCTTTAACACCTTGAGTCATTGAAAATGGGAAATACATTCCTTCAACTTCTTGATAATCACTAAATTTTATTTCTGATATCATCCCTTTACCTGGCCCCATTCTGATTTCAGAATGAACAACAATAGGAACAAAATTTTCAGCATCAAAAAAATAGATACTTGAATTTTCTACCTCTTCACCATCAACAGTCATTGGTTTTTTAGTCAATTTAATTTTAAAGGTTTCGGTTCCTTCCAAATCTTCTTTACCCAACAACTCTACAGTATATCCTTTTTCTTTATAGTTAAAGAATGCATCTGGAAAGTCTTTAGATTCAAGCTTCATATTATCAGTAGTTTCTTGATCACTTTTTTCAGCTTTTTGTGTTTGAAAATTAGTATTCCACAATACCTCACCATCAAAAACTCCCTGCTTGAGTTCTAAGCCTTGAAAATTAATAACTGTCATTTGATTACCATTTTTCAACTGAGTAATTTCCAATGGGATTTCCATTCCTCCTTGGTTTACTTTAGCACTCATCTTTATTCCTTCTAATTTTGCCCAATTTTCTATTCCTCCAGTATTTTCAAAATAGTTTGCTATGATTTCATCAGCAGTTTGAGAATTCACAGAAATACTTGCTGATATCGCTATTATTAGTAGTAAAATTTTTTTCATTTTAACGTTTTTTTAAATTAATACAAAGTTAAGACGTCTAAATTACATATTTGTTACAAAAAAAACACCACCTATTCCAAACTTTAATTATTTTTAAAATTTATATGAATATTCTAAAGAACTTTTCCGTTCAAGGTAAGCATCACAAATCTATAATTACTGATTTATATTTCAATACAACATCGGTTAAAAAACCTTTAGTTATTTTTTGTCATGGTTACAAAGGTTATAAAGATTGGGGAGCATTTGACCTAATGTCATCGAATTTTTTAAAAGCAAATATGGCTTTTTTAAAATTCAACTTTTCTCATAATGGGGGGACTCCAAACCAACCCATTGATTTTCCTGATCTAGAAGCCTTTGGAAATAACAATTACACTAAAGAGCTAGATGATTTAGAATGTATTATTAATTGGGTTTGTTCTAGAAAGGAATTTAAAAATGAAATAGATACCAATAATATAATACTTGTTGGTCATTCTAGAGGTGGTGCAATAGCTCTTATAAAAGCAGCTGAAGATTCAAGAATAAAAAAACTAATTACATGGGCTGCAGTATGTGATCTTAATAGAACTATGTTTAATGAGAGCGGAGAATTAGAACAATGGAAAGAAGATGGTGTCTTTTATGTTTTAAATGGAAGAACCAAACAAAAAATGCCACATTACATCCAATTTTACTATAATTTTATAACAAATAAAAAACGCTTATGTGTTGAGAATGCTGCAAAAGAAATAATTATACCTCACTTAATTATTCATGGAGATAAAGACCCGTCAGTACCTTTTCTTCATGCAAAAAATCTTCACAAATGGAATTCCTCAAGTCAACTAATTGTTGTACCTGGATCTAATCATGTCTTTGGTGCATCTCAACCTTGGACATCATCAAAACTCCCTGAGGATTTTAGGGTTGTAGTAGATAAAACAATAGCGTTTATTACCAACTGCTAATTGTTAATAAAACCAAATAACTCTTGGAGTGTTTTTCTATCTCTTTTTACTATTTTTATTCTACTAATTTCTAGGTAAGAAATCCGCAACTATGTACTTGATTTTTGACACGGAAACCACTGGGTTACCAAAGAGCTGGAATGCTCCTATTACTGATACTGATAACTGGCCAAGATGTATACAGATTGCATGGCAGCTTCATGACAGTATGGGAAAAATAGTAGAGCATAATAATTTCCTACTACAACCTGAAGGGTTTAATATTCCTTATGATGCAGAGCAGATACATGGCATTTCTACAGATTTAGCTCAAGAACAAGGAATTCCTCTAAAAGAATGTTTAACATTATTTAATGAAGTTTTACAAAAAACTACTTTTATTGTTGGGCAGAATGTAAATTTTGATTTAAATATTATGGGTTGTGAGTTTCATCGTTTGGGAATACCAAACAACCTAAACAAACTACCTGTTTTAGATACTTGTACAGAGCATACTGCACAATTGTGTCAAATTCCCGGTGGTCGAGGAGGAAAATTCAAACTACCTACGTTGACAGAATTACATAACCATTTATTTGGTGTAAATTTTGGAGAAGCTCATAATGCTACTGCAGATGTAGAAGCTACTACTAGATGTTTTTTAGAATTAATTCGTTTAAGAGAGTTTTCAAAAGAAAAACTAGATGTTGATGAAGATTATTTTAAAAACTTTTCAGAGGCTAATCCAAAACCTATTGAGGTCATTGGTTTAAAACATATTAATCTTAAGAAAGAAAGTGAAAAAATTAGAAAACGTTTAGCTTCTCTTAAAGAGACCAAAACAACATCTAGTCCTTCAGCTGGTCTATCTCAATTAGAAAATGTTCAATTTGCTCACCTTCACAATCATACTCAGTTTTCAGTTTTACAATCTACCATCCAAATTGGAAATATTGTAAAAGCTGCAGCTAAAGATAATATGTCTGCAATTGCTTTAACTGATTCAGGAAATATGATGGCTTCGTTTCATTTTGTCAGTGCCATCTTAAAACACAACAAGCAAGCATTAGCTAAAAATGAGATCTCTGAAGAAAATGGAGAAACTCCAAAAGAAACAATTTTAAAGCCAATTCTTGGGTGTGAGTTTAATGTCTGTGAAGATCATTTAGACAAAAAAAGAAAAGATAATGGATACCAAATTGTCTTACTTGCTAAAACAAAAAAAGGATATCATAATCTTGCTAAAATGTCTTCCATTGCTTTCATCAATGGATTCTATTATGTTCCCAGAATAGATCGTAAAATTATTGAGCAATACAAAGAAGACATAATAGTACTAACTGGAAATACTTATGGAGAAGTTCCAAATAAAATATTAAATGTTGGTGAAAAACAAGCTGAAGATGCTCTAATTTGGTGGAAACAACAATTTGGTGATGATTTGTATATCGAATTAATGCGACACAATCAAGAAGATGAACGTATAGTTAATGAGTCGCTTCTAAAATTTGCTAAAAAACATGAAGTTAAAGTTGTTGCCACTAATAACATATTTTATTTAAATAAAGAAGATGCAAATGCGCACGATATTTTATTGTGTGTAAAAGAAGGAGAAAAACAAGCTACCCCAAAAGGAAAAGGAAGAGGATATAGGTATGGTCTTCCTAATGACGAATATTATTTTAAGTCTAGTGATGAAATGAAAGAATTGTTTGCAGACATTCCTGAGGCAATATCTAATATTCAAGAAATAGTAGACAAGATTGAAGTTTTCTCACTAGCTAGAGATGTTCTTTTACCTGCATTTGATATTCCAGCTGAATTTCAGTCTAAAGAAGATGAAGAAGACGGTGGAAAAAGAGGAGAAAATAATTATCTAAAACACCTCACTTTTATTGGTGCCAAAAAACGTTACGGAGAAATCACAGAATCTATAAAAGAGCGACTTAATTTTGAGTTAGAGGTTATTGAGAATACTGGATACCCAGGATATTTTTTGATTGTAGAAGATTTTATACGAGAGGCAAGAAAGATGGATGTTTCTGTTGGTCCAGGTAGAGGATCAGCTGCTGGATCTGTTGTTGCCTATTGTCTTTGGATTACCAATATAGATCCCATTAAATATGACTTACTTTTTGAGCGTTTCTTGAATCCTGAACGTGTATCTATGCCTGATATTGATATTGATTTTGATGATGAAGGAAGGGGTAGGGTAATGGACTATGTAATTAATAAATATGGAGCTAATCAGGTTGCTCAAATAATCACCTATGGAACCATGGCTGCAAAATCATCCATCCGTGATACAGCCAGAGTACTCGACTTACCCCTATTTGAAGCCGATAGGATTGCTAAATTAATACCAAATGTTAAACTGAAAAATATTTTTGGAACAGATGAGAAAAGCAAAGGAAAAATTGCTGCACTTCGCTCTGAAGAAAAAGATATGGTTAACGAATTAAAAACCCTTTCTGAGGGAGATGGAATAGAATCTGAAACCATAAACAAAGCTGCTATCCTCGAAGGTTCAGTTAGAAACACTGGAATTCATGCGTGTGGGGTTATCATCACTCCTTCAGACATTACCAATTTTGTTCCTGTAGCTTTAGCAAAAGATTCAGACATGTATGTTACTCAGTTTGATAATTCTGTTGTTGAAAGTGCAGGCTTATTAAAAATGGATTTTTTAGGCTTAAAAACCTTAACTTTAATAAAAGATACTGTAAAAATTGTCAAAGCTAGGCATGGAGTACAATTAGATCCAGAAAATTTCCCGCTTGATGATAAAAAAACTTATGAATTATTTCAACGAGGTGAAACCATTGGGATTTTTCAGTATGAATCTCCTGGTATGCAAAAACACATGCGTTCTCTTAAACCTACTGTTTTTGGAGATTTGATTGCCATGAATGCATTATACAGACCAGGACCAATGGAATATATTCCATCCTTTATTAACAGAAAGCATGGGAAAGAAGATATACAATATGACCTCCCTGCAATGGAAGAATATTTAGCGGAAACTTATGGAATTACTGTATATCAAGAACAAGTAATGCTGCTCTCTCAAAAACTTGCCAACTTCACAAAGGGTGAAGCCGATGTTTTAAGAAAAGCAATGGGAAAGAAGCAAGCTGCTGTCTTAGCAAAAATGAAACCTAAATTTATCAATCAAGCAAGAGAAAATGGTCATGAATCTGAGAAACTAGAGAAAATATGGAAAGATTGGGAAGCTTTTGCGTCTTATGCTTTTAATAAGTCTCACTCTACTTGTTACGCGTGGATAGCTTACCAAACAGCCTATCTCAAAGCTCACTATCCTGCAGAATATATGGCTTCTGTTCTATCAAATAATATGAATGATATCAAATCTGTTTCATTCTTTATGGAAGAATGTAAATCTATGGGCTTAGAAGTTTTAGGCCCAGACATTAATGAATCGTATTTAAAATTTTCTGTAAACAAAAAAGGTGCTGTTCGTTTTGGAATGGGTGCCATAAAAGGTGTAGGTAGTTCGGCTGTAAAAGCAATCATTAAAGAGCGAAAAGAAAATGGTCATTTTACATCAATTTTTGATGTTACCAAAAGAATAGATTTACGAGCTGCCAATAAAAAAGCTTTTGATGGTTTAATTTTAGCTGGAGGCTTTGATTCTTTTTCAAATACCCATAGAGCTCAATACTTTGCTGAAGATGAAAAAGGACAAACCTTTATTGAGAAAGCCATAAGGTATGGAAGTAAGTACCAAGAAAATTTAAATTCTGCTCAAGTCTCTTTATTTGGAGAAGCTTCAGATATTCAATTCCCTGAGCCAGATATTCCAAGCTGTGAAGCCTGGGGAAATATGGAAGAACTTGCCAAAGAAAAAGAAGTTGTAGGGATATATATTTCTGCTCATCCACTAGATGATTTTACTAACGAATTGAAATTTTGCAATGCTAATGTGGGTCATTTTAAAAGTGATTTACAAAAATATGTTGGATCAAATTTAGTTTTTGCAGGAATTGTTACAGAAGTTCAACATAAAGTTTCAAAGGCTGGAAAAGGATGGGCTTCTTTCTTTATTGAAGATTATTTAGATAGTTTTGAGTTCAGAATATTTGGGGAGGATTATTTGAAATTTAAACACTTTTTAGTTTCAAACTCTTTCTTATTTGTTAGAACAACAATTCAAAAAGGATGGACTAATAAAGAAGGGGTTGAAGGAGATGCAAGACTTAAATTTACTGAATTTAAATTGCTACATGATGTGATGGACGATTTATGTAAAAAAGTGACGATTAAAATACCTATAGAAGATGTTCATGAAAAATCAATAGAGAACTTTAATACTTTGTTTAATAATCACAAAGGAAAACAATCGCTAAAATTTGTAATTTATGATGTAGAGGAAGAAATAGAATTAGAAGTTCCTAGCAGAAACACTAAAGTTAAAATTAGTAGTGAGCTTTTGAAAACACTTGAGGACCAACATATTAATTTTAAATTAAATTAAGATGTTAGTTTAGTGAAAAGTGTTTCTAAACTTTGATTTTTAGAATTTAACTCTAAAATTTTTAATCCATTTTCTTTAGCAAAATCAAAAATTATACCTCTCATATCTTCAGAAGAATCAAAGGTTATATACCAAGTATTATCAAAATTATTTTTCAAAGATACTATATTGGGTAACCTTTGAATGAATTGTTCTTCAATCTTATAATCAAAAGTAACTTCTATAATTTGTTTGTTATTTTCTTTTAACTCTTCGATTGATTTATCTATGAGTAACTCTCCTTTTTTTATAATGATAACTCGATCGCATACAGCTTCAACCTCTTGCATAATGTGAGTAGAAAATAATATTGTTTTTTCTTTTCCTAGTTTTTTAATTAAAGTTCTTATTTCTTGAATTTGATTTGGATCTAAGCCTGTAGTAGGTTCGTCTAAAACTAAAACATCTGGATTATGAATAATAGCTGCAGCTATACCAACTCTTTGCTGGTAACCTTTTGAAAGTTGACTGATTTTTTTATGTGACTCAGGAGTTAAGCCAACGGTTTTTATAACAGTACTAATAGTTTCTTTTGATATCTTAAAAATTGAGGCTTGAAATTGAAGATATTCTTTCACATACATTTCATGGTATAAAGGATTTTGCTCAGGGAGATAGCCTATTTTAGCTTTGGTTTTTTTAGGGCTCTTAAGAACATCAATACCAGAAACAAAAACAGTGCCTTTTGTTGGTGAAATGAAGCCTGTTATAATCTTCATCATGGTAGATTTTCCAGCACCGTTTGGGCCTAAAAATCCAATAATTTCTCCTTTATTAGCTGAAAAACTAATTTCGTTTAACGCCAATTGATTTCCATAAGATTTTGTAACAGATTGTACTTCTATAGACATATTACAAAAGTAATTTATTTAATTTTATAACATCAACTATTTAACAAAAGTTAAAAAAGGTTGTCTCTCAAGACAACCTTTTAACTATTTATATATTGTATTAAAATCTTATTCAATCACTAATTTTCTGGTCGTTTGATTGGTGCCGTTTTTAATTTTTAACAAATACACACCCTTAACTATATTTTCAAATGAAATACTTTCAGAAAATCTTGAAGCTACATTTGTAAATAACAATTCTCTCACCAATCTACCAGTAATATCAAATAACTGAAGTTCTATACGATCTGATGATCTAGTGTCAAATTGTAAGTTGAAATTTCCATCAGAAGGATTAGGATATAAATTGAAACCTTCAAAAGTATCATTATCTAAAGAAGCTGTATCATCGATTACCTCGATAGTGTAGTCCTCTACCTCAGCGTCTTGACCTGTCATACAAGAAGTAGGATCAGAATTATATTTAGTTGATACCCTCATGGTTGTTGAACCCAGTAAAGCATTTGAAGGTATTGTTACCGACAAAGGGCTTAAAGTTGTTGCTATATCAGGTGCATTAGTAGCTGTTCCTAAATCATATTCTTCATTATCATCATCAAAATCACAATCTTGATTCCAATCTATCCAAACCAAAGTGTGAACTGTATAATTACCATCTGTATTTACCTGAACAGTTAAATCATGAACTTCATCAGCTTTCACAGTAGTGCTAATATCTGTGTAGTCACTGTAAGCTCCTGGCTTTCCTGAAGTGTTGTCTATCGTATTAAAAACAACTCTTGTTGTACTAGTAA
>Ga0228635_1001306_pt1 | contig 12480 bp, 12 predicted proteins | sample 44DmetaG_FD_182699 | JGI IMG/M metagenome (GOLD analysis project Ga0228635, IMG submission 182699) | Seawater microbial communities from Monterey Bay, California, United States - 44D | ecosystem: Environmental > Aquatic > Marine > Coastal | place: USA: California | collected 2016-09-30 | reverse complement strand
ACTGTCGATCTATTTGGTGGAGCTCACTGGTGAATTACCGAACCACGACAGCATCCGCACCGCTGCATTTCAGGCAGTCTCGATTATGACGACAACTGGTTACTCATCAGTGGATTTCGACACATGGCTGCCGCCCGCCAAGATGCTGCTGATTATTCTCATGTTTATCGGAGGCTGCTCGGGCTCCACTGCGGGTGGCGTCAAGGTCGTCCGTATCGTCATTGCAATGAAAGCCGCGAAGCGCAGTATCATGCATGCCTTTCGGCCAAATATTGCGATTCCTATGCGCATAAGTGGCCAATTATTGAGCGAGCAAGCGATTCAAAATGTCATCGTTTTTCTGATGCTACTGATCAGTCTGCAGATCGGCTCTATGCTCTTCGTTTCAGCCAATGAACCACACTTAGCATTTATTGGCGTCTTTTCCACGGTCCAAGCGACTCTCTTTAACATTGGGCCAGGCTTCGACGCCATCGGTCCTTCGCAGCACTTTCAACACCTGCGCGACTCGACTAAGATATTTCTCTCGCTATTAATGATCCTTGGCCGCTTGGAGCTCTATGCGGTAATGGTGCTCTTCGTACCCTCAGTCTGGAAACGATTTTCGTAGCCTAAGGCAGGTAGCTTGCGCCCATTTCACCTAACCCGCACCACTTAACTTAATCTCTGCATAAAAAAGCCCGCAGGCGAATTCAATTTTGAAGTGCAAGAGAGCGGCGAAGGTGAGTTAGGTGCTTGCGAAAGCACCGACCTTGGCCGGAAGCTCTCTAGCGATGAAACCATACAAACACCTAACTCGTGAAGAACGCTACAGCATTGAACAGATGCGTAAAGCCGGATATAAACAAAACAAGATCGCCGAACTGCTGGAACGCAGCGAAGGGACGATCAGCCGCGAGCTGAATCGGAACACCGGTCAGCGTGGCTACCGACATAAGCAGGCGCATGCGCTTGCGGATCAACGCCGCTTTGAAAGCCGTAAACGCAAAGAGTTCACCATCGAAGTCCAGGAAGCGGTTGAGTATTACTTGCGGGAGGATTACAGCCCGGAGCAGGTCACTGGCTACATGCGCCGACAGGGCGAGAAGGCGGTGAGCCATGAGCGGATCTACCAGCACATTTACAGCGACTACGACCACGGGGGAACGCTTCACCTGCATCTTCCTCGGCAGCGCAAGAAGCGACGCAGGCGTCTCGGTCACAAAGACCGGCGCGGGGTGATTCCAAACCGGGTGAGCATCGACGAACGCCCGGCCAGTGTGGACTCGAAGCGCTATTACGGGGACTGGGAAGGCGACTTGATCGTAGGTGCCAAGCACGAAGGGGCGGTGTTGACCTTGGTCGAACGCAAGACCAAGCATTGCCTGATGTATCCATTAGAAGGCAAGCGCAGCGACGAAGTGATGATTGCGATGATAGTCGCGTTGCAGCCCTTCGTGGGGAAGTTGCACAGTATCACACTGGACAATGGCAAAGAGTTCTCCGGCCACGAAACAGTCAGCGAGGCTTTGGGCGTGCCGATCTACTTCGCGCACCCGTATTCGTCATGGGAGCGTGGACTCAGTGAGAACACCAATGGATTGATCCGCCAGTATCTGCAAAAGGGAGAGAGCCTCAAAGGCCTGACTCTGGAGCAATGTCAGTTGATCGAAGAAAAGCTCAACAACCGTCCCAGAAAAGATTTAGGGTTCGTAGCTCCAATCGAACTTTACCACAAATTGGTTGCTTGATGCAGATCGAAAAAACACTCTTACTCTGCTGCCTCCGCTTCGCTCCGGCCTTGCCGCTTCGCGGCACCTCCCTTCGGGAGGACGGCCTCCACCAAGCGCAAGCAGCAGAGCCGAACAACCCCACCAACACCTCTGAACACAACCATAACACTGACTACAATAATGAGCTTCTAGCTCCTTGCACTTGTTAGTTGAACTCGCGGCAACTTAAGTCGCGGGCTTTTGAAATTAGTTCTTGGCGGATCGGCTCAGTCTTCGCCGTCCTCGCCGATCGCTTCGACTGGGCACCCCTCGAGCGCTTCCATGCACAGCTCGATATCGTCAGCGGACTCTGGCTGCTTGTGCACGAAGGAATAGCCTCCGTCTTCGTTACGCGTAAAGAAATCCGGAGCAGTCTCGCGGCAAAGGTCACAGTCGATGCATTGTTCATCGACATAAAACTTACCTTTAACATTTTCCGGCCATTTTTCGTCTAGTTCTGCCATGCAGGGAAAATCGGGTATTTCTTATATGAGTCAAGCGGGAAGCCCTGTAATCTTAATTTGCATCTAAGCTGAAGCTTCAATTGCAATCCCAGCAGAATCCCTATTTTCTGTATGCTTCGCTCTCTGCTGGAACACGCGACACTTGCTGCGGTCTGCTGAGGTGCTGCCTATCACCTTTCAATTTCCGATGTTATACGACCGCCCTTACATGCGCCAAAATACAGAGCCTACTGCTCGGCAGGCCAGCGCTGTGACCATTCTCTTAATCGTCACAATCGCCATCTTTGTTTTGCAACAAGTACTCAACGTCGCGTTCCCCGCGGCCAATGGACGACCGAATCAGTTGCTAACAGACTGGGGCGTCTTTAGTGTAGTAAATTTTAAAGCCCTCAAAGTCTGGACCGTCGTCAGCTATGCGTTTCTGCACGACTCGGCAACAATTATGCACATCGTGGGTAATATGCTTGGGCTCTTTTTCATCGGCCGCATCATCGAACCACTGCTGGGTAAGCGTGCGTTCCTATTACTTTATTTCAGTGGCGCCATCGCAGGTGCATTGGCTTACTTAGCCTTTCATTTTAATGGCTATGGTGCCCTTGTGGGGGCTTCAGCCGCGGTCTTCGCGCTCGTCTCATTCTTCTGCCTGCTCTACCCCGAGCGTCCCATTACATTACTGCTGTTTTTTGTCCTTCCTGTCACCGTCAAGCCAAAGTGGCTCTTCTGGGGACTGCTCGGCTACTCTATTTATGCGCTCATATTTAATGAACTTCCTGGCGGACGCCATAACGTCGCTCACTCGGCCCACCTCGGTGGCTTCCTCGTCGGCGTGCTCTATTTTCGCTATATTTACAGCAAACAATCACCCTTTGGCACAGCTCCTAGCCGCCCTAGCATCGAGTTGCCTGCGTGGTTCAAGCGCCGTAAAAAAGTAACCAGCCAAACCAGCTACCGCGTCAACCGCCCAGCCACCAGCCGCGATGAGCTGCAAAAAGAGGTCGATCGTATTTTAGACAAAATCAATACTTCCGGATTCGGATCACTCAGTCCTGCCGAAAAATCAACACTCGACCAAGCAAAGGACATTCTCAGTAAGTAATCACCACGCGTATACTCGCAAGCCGACTCAAGACCCACTTTTAATGATCACTCGACTCAAACCCTTTACTCGCTGCGTAGCCATTGCACTCGCAACTCTTACGCTACAGGCCTCTGCATATGGAGAGTTCGAGCAAACCAAAGAAATGACTGCCCAAACACGCTGGGTGGTAAATACCATCAACTCGCGCCATTACCTTCGCGAAAATATGGATGCGCTCAACGGCAGCGAAATGGTCGAGGCATTTTCCGAATCTTTTGATTATGCCCATATGTATTTCCTCCGCAGTGAAGTCGACCGCTTTGTCTTCCGCTTCGGCGATGCGATGGAAGATTTTCTCGCCAAAGGAAATCTCTACGCAGCCTTTCAAATCTACGCAGCCTTCCAAAACAATGCTCAAATTCGTACCGAATGGGTCTATGAGCGTCTCACTCAAGACTTCGACTTCACTACCGACGAAACCTTCACACCCGACCGCCGCGAAGCAAAATGGCCGACCAACCAAACCGAAAGCAACTCACTCTGGGAGCGCCGCTTAAAATACGAGCTACTCAATGAACTGCTCTCACTCGCAAGCGAAGAACAGGATGAGGAGATTGAATACGGCGAAACTAAAAACCCAGATGTCCTCTCTGATAACGAAGCCGACAGCTTCGACCCGACCAAAATTGAACGACTACTGAATGATCCCGAGTTCATCGCGGCGACTCTCGACGAAGCACGTGAGACCATCCGCCGTCGCTACGAGCGCAACCTCACCTATATTAACGACCGCGAAGCAGCCGAAGTACAGGAGTCCTTCATTAATGCGATGACGCAACTCTTTGACCCACACTCGAGCTTCCTTTCTGCAGATACGCTCGAAAGCTTCAACTCCGCGGTGCAAAATTCATTCGTTGGTATCGGTGCCTTGCTTCAAGATGACGATGGCATCTGCACCATTAAGCAGATCCTACCCGGCGGCCCGGCAGAAGAATCTGGGCTGCTGCACGACGAAGATAAAATCCTTGCTGTCGCTCAAGGTCCTGATGGCGAGTTTGAAGACGTCGTGGACATGCAACTACGCTATGTCGTGAGAAAGATTAAAGGCGAAAAAAACACGCTCGTCCGCCTGCTCATACGCCCAGGCTCAGCGGCTGATCCCTCGGTGCGTAAAGAAGTCTCGATCACACGTGGTGAAGTGAAACTCACCGCCAATCTAGCCTCTGCAACGCTCATCGATATTCCAAATGCCATTGGTGGGCTCACCCCCGTTGGGGTCATTGAGCTGCCTTCCTTTTACGGTAATATCGGAGCAGGTGGCACACTGACTACAACCGCTGGCGATGTCACCGAGCTCCTCCAAAAGCTCAAATCTGCAGGTGCACAAGGAATTATTCTCGATCTGCGCATGAATGGCGGAGGCCTGCTGAGTGAAGCCGTTCGTGTCGCCGGCCTGTTCATCCCGGTTGGCCCTGTGGTACAGGTGCGCAATCCGGATGGCCGCACGGATGTGCTGTCCGACCGCGACTTGAATATCGAATGGGAAGGCCCGCTCATCGTGCTCACCTCGCGCTTCAGTGCTTCGGCCTCAGAAATTGTCGCGGGTGCCCTACAAGATCACGGACGTGCATTGGTCGTCGGCAACAGCTCCACGCATGGCAAAGGCACTGTGCAGGAAGTCTACCATATGAATCGTCGCCCCGCCTTTTCATGGTTTCAAGCAACTCCAGCTGCCACCACCCGGCCTGTCGCCTCCAAAATCACGATCAAGCAATTTTACCTTCCGGGCGGCAGTTCGACTCAGCTCAAAGGTGTGCCTTCCGACATCGCACTCCCTTCGGTCAACGAATTTCTCCCGATCGGCGAGTCCGATCTCCCGCATGCATTGGCATGGGACGAGATCAACAAGGTCGATTGGGTCAACGACTGGAAAAAACTCCATATCTCCAGCCCGGAAGATGCTGAATTAAAGGCCCTACTCACACAGAATAGCGCTACCCGACAAGAGCAGCTCGCCGAGTTCGCATTCCTGCAAGAACGAATCAAATGGCGCCGCCAACGCTTCGACGAAAAAGAAATTTCCCTGAATCTGGAAACACGAATCGCCCGACAAATCGCTGACCGGGTCTATATCGAATCCATGGACAAGGTCTATGAAACACTGAGCGAAAACAACTATAACAGCGAAGCATTCATCCTAAAAGTCGCCGAAGAACAAGACGCACTTTCGAAAAAGAACCTTGAAGATGCCGAGACGGTACTCACTGCCGAAAAAGTGAACGAGGTAGAAATCGAAATCGAAGGTGGTGTAAAAGTAAAAATCGCCCAAGACAAGATGGACAATCTGACTACAAAAAACGAGGACGAGGACGACGAAGATAAGCCCGACTTTGACATCTATCTCCGCGAGACCGCCCGTATTATGGCTGACTGGATTCAGTTCGAAAAACGCGAAACCAAGAAATTACCGGTGGGGGTATTGTAAGATCAGCCGTGCGCGATCTCCAAACCCAACAACAATCGAATGCTTGGTGCGTCAATTCAACGGGATTTATGCAACACAGCTGCTCATACTGATAACAGTATCAATCTCTCACCAAGCCCTCCGAGCTCACAAAGGCCAAGACGCGTGATCGAGCTAGTACTCGAAAAAAGACTCTCTGTTTAATCCAACGAGATTTTACGAAAAACATTAACATTAAGCTACCATACCTTTGTGAGCTTAGCGCGCTTTGTGAGAGACCACTGCACATCTCCGGCTTAACTGCATCACACCCTGCGGTCAAAATCCATCAGGTTGATCGGTTCGAAAAAACCCTGCTGTTGCTCCGGAAACACTGCATGATTCGAGCGTCGCGGCAAAGCTATGCTGAGATCCGCGCTTAACGGCGACGGCGGCCTTTGGCAATTTTCTGCGCGATGAGGAACTGGATGTTCGATTCAAGGCGATCGACTTCACTCGGATCAATGCCCTCAGCTGCTGCAGTGCGCAGCGCTTCTTCAGCACGCGCCTGCGCGGACTCAACCTCCGAGAGGTCAATGTCTTTGACATCCACAGCGGCTTCGGTAAGCACGGAAATCGTATTGCCGAGAACCTTGGCGAAGCCATGATCCACGGCGATAAACTCAGTGTTACCGTCTTTAATCACCTTCAACTCGCCAGCGATGACCTTGGTTACGATCGGGATGTGCCCAGTTAGGATACCTGCCTCGCCCGACTCAGTCGGCAATACGACCTGATCGGCCTCAGTGCTGAGGACCTTTTCGTCAGGCGTTATGATTTCTAGAGTAAGCATTTTATTTAATTAGGAATTTAGAATTAGGAATAGTGAGTGATCGTGATGATTCGTAATTCGTAATAGAGCCGCAAGTGGCTCTTAGCCCTTCTTGTTTGCTTCGATTGCCATATCGATTCCGCCCTTCATGTAGAGGTCGTTCTCGGCAAGATCGTCGCACTCACCATTGAGGATCATTTGGAATCCCTTAATGGTGTCTGCAGTAGAAACATATTCGCCCGGTGTTCCGGTGAAGATTTCAGCAACGTGGAATGGCTGCGAAAGGAACTTCTGCACCTTACGTGCACGATAAACAGTCTGCTTATCCTCAGGAGACAGCTCGTCGAGACCAAGAATCGCGATGATGTCTTGTAGGTCCTTGTAGCGCTGCAACACATTTTGCACGCCTCGCGCACACTTGTAGTGCTCTTCACCAACGATCGCTGGGTCAAGTGCATTGGAGATCGAAGCGAGCGGATCCACCGCAGGATAGATGCCAAGCTCAGCAATCGAACGCTCAAGCACGATGGTGGAGTCAAGGTGAGCGAAAGTGTTCGCTGGCGCAGGGTCAGTCAAGTCATCCGCAGGAACATAAACCGCTTGGAAAGAGGTAATCGAACCCTTCTTAGTCGAGGTAATACGCTCCTGAAGGTTACCCATTTCCTGAGAAAGTGTTGGCTGGTAACCCACCGCTGAAGGTGATCGACCGAGCAGTGCAGACACCTCAGCACCGGCTTGAGAGAAACGGAAAATATTATCCACGAATAGCAGCACGTCCTGATTCTTCTCATCACGGAAGTATTCCGCCATAGTCAGACCAGAAAGCGCGACACGCATACGTGCACCAGGAGGCTCGTTCATTTGACCGTAGACCAGAGCAACCTTCGAGTTGCTGATGTCTTTCTGGTCAATAACGCCTGCGTCGGACATTTCGTGATACAGGTCATTACCCTCACGAGAACGCTCACCCACACCAGCGAATACCGAGTAACCGCCGTGCGCCTTAGCAATGTTGTTGATCAGCTCCATGATGACAACGGTCTTACCAACACCCGCGCCACCAAATGCGCCAACTTTACCGCCCTTTGTGAATGGGCAGATCAGGTCGATGACCTTAATGCCGGTCTCAAGGATCTCAGCTTCGGTTGCTTGGTCGACCAACTCTGGAGGCTGGCGATGAATCGCACGACGCTCGTCGGTTGCGACTGGGCCCTTTTCGTCCACGGTGTCGCCTGTCACATTGAAGATGCGGCCTAGAACAGCCTCACCCACAGGAACAGAGATCGGCGCGCCGGTACCAGTCACATCCATACCACGGACGAGGCCGTCTGTGGAGGTCATCGCAACTGCGCGGACAAGACCATTGCCGAGGTGCTGTTGCACTTCGAGTGTGAGGCTCTTCTCTGTGCCATCGACAGAGTAAGCGATTGTGATAGCGTCGAAAATTTCTGGGACACTGTCGATTGGAAAGGCGGCGTCGACGACGGCACCGATGACTTGGACGATTTTACCGTTTTTGCTCATGGTTATAAGAGGTGGAAAAGTTTGAAGGTAGGAAAGTGGAAAGGATTAATGCGCGGCAGATGCAGCAGCGATCTCCAGGATTTCCTGAGTAATCGCGGCTTGACGAGCCTTGTTGTAATCGAGTGTGAGGTCATCAACGAGCGTCGAAGCGTTGTCTGTGGCAGCCTTCATCGCAACCATGCGTGCACAATACTCTGCGGCGCGGCTCTCGAGAAGAAGTTGATGAATAATGACCTTAACATAAAGGTCAGGAAGTGCATCAAGGACTGCCTCAGCTGTTGGCTCAAAAACCATTTCGCGTGCATCAGAACGAGCTTCCAAAGATGGTAGGTCAGCGACGCGTTTCTTAAGTTGGTCGAGCACTTCACGTAGATCGACGATCGGCAGCAGCGATTGAAGCACAGGCTCTTGCACGAGTACGTTGACGAAGCTCGGATAAGCGATTTCGATCGTATCCACTTCACCTGTTTTATACGCATCGATCAAAAGCTTCAGCATTGCCCGAAGCTCAGAGAAGGCAGCTTTATCAGAAATGGTGAAATCTGCGATTAGATCACGACCCGAACGAGAAATAAACTGAGTCGCCTTACGCCCAACAGTGATGAACTTTGCGTCGCCTTTCACCTCTTCTACAATCTTACGAAATAGATTGGTGTTGAGCGCGCCGCAAAGGCCCTTGTCAGTCGAGAGAATTAGGATGCCACGCGTCTTGACCTCGCGCTTCTCAAAGAAGGGGTGCGAGATCGTAGCACCGGAGAGATCGAGCTTTTCACCGACCGTATCGAGCAAATCAGCAAGGAGCAACGCGTATGGACGGCCGGCAACAGCGGCGTCCTGAGCTCGTTTCATCTTGGAGGAAGAAACCAGCTGCATTGCACGCGTGATCTGCCGGGTATTTTTAACCGACTTGATGCGGCGGCGGATGTCGCGAAGATTAGCCATGTTTTAAAAGCTAGAAGTTAGAAGAAAGGAGTTAGAATCTGATTATGCAGAGAATCCAGCTTGCCACTCTTCGAGGGAGGTCTTCAGCGCTGCTTCGGATTCATCACTAATTGCTTTTTCAGCACGGATCGCATCCATCACTTTGGACCCGCGTGTTTCAAGGAACTCGCGTAAGCTAGAAGTAGCTTCAACAATCTTAGCGACTTCAATCGCATCGAAGAAACCATTTTGCACAGCGTAGATCAGCGAAGACTGAACTTCGACTGGAATTGGATTGAATGCAGTTTGCTTAAAGAGCTCTACCACACGTGCACCACGCTCGAGTTGAGCTTTGGTCTTCGCGTCGAGGTCGGAGCCGAACTGTGCGAACGCGGCAAGCTCACGGAACTGAGCGAGTTGCAGCTTCACCTTACCAGCAACCTTTTTAATCGCCTTAATCTGCGCAGCAGAGCCAACACGAGAAACGGAAAGTCCCACCGATACCGCGGGGCGGATACCTTGATTGAACAAATCAGTCTCGAGGAAGACCTGACCATCTGTAATCGAAATCACGTTGGTCGGGATGTAAGCGGAAACGTCACCTGCTTGAGTCTCAATGATCGGCAGCGCGGTCAGCGAGCCGTTACCATTGTCCTCATTCACACGAGCCGAGCGCTCAAGGAGGCGTGAGTGGAGGTAGAACACGTCACCCGGATATGCTTCGCGGCCAGATGGGCGCTTCAGAACGAGGGATATTTGGCGATATGCAACCGCTTGTTTGGAAAGATCATCATAAACGATCAATGCGTCCATGCCGTTATTCATGAAGAACTCACCCATCGATGCACCTGAGAAAGGTGCAATGTATTGATTGGCAGGATTGTCGCCCGCAGAGGCTGAAACGATGATCGTGTATTCCATCGCGCCAGCCTTCTCGAGGACAGCAATGGTGCGAGCAATGTTCGAATTTTTCTGACCAACCGCGACGTAGATGGAGTAAACTGGGCGGAAGTCTTCTGGGAAGCTCCCGTCCTCGTTGCGGTGCTGGTTATTGATCTTCGCCTGATTGATGATCGTATCAATTGCGATGGTTGTCTTACCAGTCGAGCGGTCACCAATAATGAGCTCACGTTGGCCACGACCGATAGGAATCATCGAGTCAATCGACATGATACCAGTCTGCATCGGCTGATCCACCGACTTACGCGGGATAATGCCAGGCGCGATTTGGTCGACCGGATATGTCTCAGAGGAGTTAATTGCGCCCTTGCCATCGATTGGGTTACCAATCGCGTCGACGACACGACCGAGCAGCCCCATGCCGACAGGAACTGAAAGCAGTTTACCAGTCGTGGAGGCTTCGTCGCCCTCCTTCAACTTGGAGTAATCGCCAAGAATAACACAACCGACTTCGTCTTCTTCAAGATTCAAGGCGATACCGAAGACACCTTGACCAAAATCGATCATTTCATTGTACATTGCACCCGACAAGCCTTCAAGCTTGGCGACACCATCTGCGATGGCGACGATTTTACCGGTGTTGGATTTGACGGCGCCAGCTTGAAAGCTAGCGATCTCGTTTTCAATTTGTTCGACTATAGAGCTCATGAGAAACTAATGGAGAGGGAATAAGAAAAGTGAAAAGGTTTAAAAGTGGGAAGGTGTGAAGTTCGATTAGCTAACATTCTCGGCGAGACGCTGAAGGCGACCGGCAACGGACGCATCATACACATCGTCACCGACGCGCACACGCACACCAGCAATCAAAGCAGTCTCTTGCTGAATGACCGCACTGACAGGACGATCATACATCTTGCTGTAAGTGGCTTCAATCGCTTTCAATGCATCGTCACTCAAAGCGCCTGGAGTCATTACGACAGCCGTTTGCAGCGCGATCTCACGACGAAGATAACTAAGAAAGGTCTTGAGAACCGTCAGATGATGGCGGTGCTGCACCTGTTTGAGGCCAGCGAGCACTTCAGTCACTTTGGCTTCAGTTACGACACCATTGTCCTTCGAGAGCTCGACGAGCTTCTTCGCTAGGCGGGTGATCTTTTGGTCGCGTTTCATCAGGTAAAAATCGAAGGCTTAGTTGCCAGCACTTGCCAATTCTTTGGCTGCAGAGTCGGAGAAATTTTGCTTCTCCGTATCAGAAAGATCGCGGGACAGCACCTTGGAAGAAGTTGCGACTACGAGGCGTGCGACTTCTTGGCGCACATCGGAGAGCATCTTTTGACGCTCAAGCTCGGTCGCTTCACTCGCCTTACGGATGATCGCCTCAGCTTGTGCAGCCGCTTCTTGTGTCTTTTGCTCAATCATTTCCTTAGACTGCTCACGAGACTCAGTCAGGATTTTTTGAGCCTCTGCTGCTGCTTGCTTAATCTTCTCAGCGCGCTCGCGCTCCGCTTCTGCCAGCTGTGTCTTCATTTCTTCAGCATACTGAAGGCCGTCTGCGATCTTCTGCTGGCGCTCATCGAGCGTCGCAGCGATTGGTTTAACGGCAAATTTGTACAGGACAAATGCAACCAAGCAGAAATTTACCATCTGCGCGATTAAAGTCGGCACTGTCACACCGAACTTATCGGTGATCATCGTCAACTTGTTGCCTTCTGCCGGAGCAGCTTCTTCGCCGTGAGCAACAACTGCATCGTGTGCATCGTGTGCAGCGCCAGCGGCGATGAGACCGAGCGGTAGTGAGAGTGCTAGTAGCAGAGTGATGAAAGTGGCCTTCATAGAGAAAACGGGATTGGAAAGAAAAGAGTCAGAAAGTGCCGACGGTCCGAAGACCGTCGGCAAAGACTTAGGTATCCAGATTAGCCAAGGAAGATCGCGAAGAACACGATCGCTTCAGCGAAAGCCATTGCGATAATGGACTGAACGAGCACCTTAGTCGCTGCCTCTGGGTTGCGGCCGACAGACTCACACGCTTTAAGGCCGATGAGGCCAATGCCGACAGGAACCGCAAGGGCTGCTGCTGCTACGTGAATCTTACCTGTAATTTCTGCGAGGATATCGAACATAATATGTATCGTTGAGTTTTGTATTTAGTGGTTTTCTACGTCGTCCACGGTTTGCTACATGGTCCCGAACGCGGAAAGGGTTTAAAAGTTTAGTGTGCTTCTTCGTCGTGGTTGGTCATCAGGCCGATGTAGATAGCAACGAGCAAGGTGAAGATCAGTGCCTGAACAACGCCAACCAACACTTCGTAGAAATAGAACGGAATTGGCACAATATAAGGCGCCATACCGGTCATGCTGGTCAACAGATTTTCACCGCCGAAGACATTGCCGAAGAGACGAAACGAAAGAGAAACTGGACGGAAGGCGATCGAAACAACTTCAATCACACCCACCATCAGGAAGATCGGCGCCAACAACATATAGATGGCTGCAGGCGTTTCTTTTTTGTCTGCTTTGTTACCGAAAAGCTCCCATATAAAGAACTTAGGGCCAGCAACCTTGAGGCTA
>Ga0228635_1001295_pt1 | contig 12524 bp, 8 predicted proteins | sample 44DmetaG_FD_182699 | JGI IMG/M metagenome (GOLD analysis project Ga0228635, IMG submission 182699) | Seawater microbial communities from Monterey Bay, California, United States - 44D | ecosystem: Environmental > Aquatic > Marine > Coastal | place: USA: California | collected 2016-09-30 | reverse complement strand
CAGCCTGACCAACAATATTAAAATTTCTTGTTGTTAAGTTTGTTCCGTCTGATGCACCAAGTGTAAAGTTAAATGTTGTGTCACTTGACAATGAGGGCATTGTTCCAGTGATTGCACCTGTACTTGAGTTAATTGCAAATCCAAGTTTACCAGAACCACTTCCTGTCAGAACATCCGTTCCACTTTCTGAATAAACAATAGCAGTACCATCTGGGTCAGACGCAGAAACCGAGGAAGAGTAAGCAGCCGTTTGCATAGTAGTAGCACCAACCTGACCAGCAGCAGTACTCCATGTTGGAGTTCCACCAGCGTCTAGAATAGATTCCATTGCAGCAATTGTACCATCTGGATTTGTTACCTTGATTGACCAAGGTTCTCCAGCGACTGCGAGTGTTGGTGTAGTTACAGTTAATTTGGTTGCACTTACAAAAGAAACACTGGCAGCAGAGGTAGAAGTACCAGTTGCGGCAGATACAAAATGAACAGTTGCACCATTAACAAACCCTTCACCAGTAATACTCAAGGAAGTGTTTGCTACAGCAGCAGTTGTTGGGGTCACTGCATATAATCTTAATTCAGAACCACCTACACCTACCCATGCAGAACCATTATACATCTCCATTTTATTGAGTGTAGTATTCATTCTAATGTAACCAGCTGAAGGACTTGATGGTCTTTGTGCAGTTGTTCCAGCAGGGATATCAAGAGCACCAGTTTGGTCTGAATGACCACCTAATTGTGTTTCTGCTATTAATTTTGAATTACTTGACATTAGATTTGATACCTCACCATGATTTCCGATGCATTAACTGGTGCAAAGGTTGTTGTTAGAACATTACCACTAATAGAATAGTCAGTTGTTGGTTTCAAAGCAATACCATTGTAAAATACAAAAGCACTATTTGTTGGAACACCACCGTTACTTAAAGTAAATGTAGTATCAGAACCATCACCTGTGAAACTATCATAAACATAATCAGGGCCTCTGCGAACTACTCCACGCATACCCATGTGTTTTGCTTCAATCTCTGAACTTGCATCTGGGGCAGAAGTGAATGTTAATGTTGCACCAGATATTGCATAGTTTGTCGATACCTTCTGTAAGATACCATCCACGAAAACCATAACTGAACTTGCAACGGCAGGAGTTTCTGATAAAGTAAATGCAACAGTTGAAGCATCACCTGTAAAAGCGTCTGTAGTAAATGTTTTTAAGTTTGCAGCAAGTTGGTCTGCACCAATTGAACCTGTAGGTGGTTTCATTGAGAATGAACCAATACCTCTATGGGTTACATATATTGTAGAGGTTGATAATACTGCACTACTAAAAGAAATTATTTTAGGAAGACTATTTGCGTCCTCGTGAATGGTGAAAGCAACATCTGGTTCTTGAACCACGTTGTCCAAAACTACCATAATGTTTTCTGCGTTTGACCCAGGCACTTCAGTGTCTAAGGCATATGCCCTAGCGAATGTTATACCACTTACAGTAATATTACCCAAATCAGAACCGAGGAAATCCTCTTTCTGAAATGCAGCAGATACTCTGTTGGGTGTTGATACTCCGATATATGCGTCAGACATTCTTGACCCCTTATGTTACATCTTGTAGAATTGATGCAACCACATCTACAGTATTTGCAGAAGCATATACTTGCAATTTATCATCACCATTCAACACAACCTTCTGTCCTGATACAACTTTCAATGCAGAACCAACTGGCACTGGAGCGTTCTTTACAATGTGAAATGCTGCGTTAGCAGAACTGTCACGAATAAGAACGGTCACCTGTACAGCAGATGTTCCTGTGTTTGCTACATCAAGTTCGATAAGGATTGAGTTACAGGCAGAACCATTGTTTGAAGTATATACGTCTGTCGGTGACGAACTATTTGTTGAAATAGAAGTCGCAAACGCATTCTTAAAATTATTAGCCATTCTTTTATCTTCCTTTGTTTAATCTATTTATACCGATTACCCAAGCGCAACTGCAAGAGCAATACCAAAACCTTCAGTTGCAATCACTCCACTACCAACTGGCATTGTAAGTGTTGTTGCGTCAGATGTAATTTGCAATCCACCTGTGCCTGTATGATTAATTATTGAGTTTGAACCATCATGGTATATTTGTAAATCGTCATGGAGGCCGAATTTAATTCGTTCACTGGCAACTCCAGTTGAGTCATCAAAGTCAATTACTGTTGGAAATAGAACTGAACTAAGTCCACTTTCCAATTCTTTAATTGCTTCAATAACATCTGTGACATTGTTACCATTTACGGTTGAAGGAAGATTAGCAATATCACCCACATCTACTGCGAGTTCATTGAATTCTACTCTCCACTCTTCAAAGGTAAAACTTGCTGGTGCGTTACGGTCTGCCATTATTTGTTATCCATCATTTGCATTAATAGAGATTTAATTTCATGCATCTCTGACTTTAGACTATTTATGTCCCTTACGGCATCTCTTAACTCATCTTTATTTTTTTGTGCCGCACGAGAACGAGATACTGCTCTTTCGTATGCAGATAAATCTGTGTTGACTATAGCGTTAGAATTAACATCTCTACCTAAATTATTGTGGTCTTGTACTGGAATATATTCTGCCATGTTATGTCGCCAATGCAATTGCTCTTAGGTCTTTGACACGAGGAGGTTCAGAACTATTTGTTCCTTGCATTCTAATCTTGATTGCAAAGGAGATAAATTCTTGAAGACCTTCTACAGTATATTCTCTTTCGATAAAGTCATTGTTATCTACTGAAGCGTTTACTGTCGCATCTGGTAAACCATTTGTGTTGAAATATTCCCAACCAATTTCATCAAAGTCTGATGCATCGTCTGAACGAAGTATCTTATACATAACTTGGATTTCAGCACTATCAAACTTGACTGCATCCAAATATGTCTTGATAGAATTAGCAGGGGTCTTGAGTGTAACCTTACGAGTACAATAGATAACCTCATTGTTATCACCGTCTGGGTCAGTCGGCAATACATAATCAGTTGTTGGGAATACATCAGATGAACTATCAATATTGTCCAATCTATTTGCAATCGCAACTACAGATTTTCTATCCAAGTCAACAACTGGAGATAGATTATCTTTAGTAGAGGTCATTGTGTAAATTACATTAAGTGATTTTGCACCTTGTAGTTCGTTAGTTTCATTTACTTGAGAACAAACAATTCTTGGATTTGCAAAGTAATATGTATCCTCTAATGGTATGTCAAGTGCCTGAGACAGAGTTTGTTTAGTAAAGGAATTCTCACTACCATCTGGAGAAGTTCCACTAGTTGTTCTACACTTAACACTAAGAGATGTATCAGCAAACTCAATCGTAGGTACGAAAGGTTGGATAACATCCATTGAAGCATTCTCTGTTGCAGTTGCACTTGAACCACCAGTTGTTCCAGTAGAACCACCAGCAGTTGTTGTCACAACAGTATAAGAATCAATTCCAATATTTGCAATTGCACTATGAGTTTTATTAATCTGTGTCAAAGGAATACCGTTAATCTGATATAATTCTACTGCAGCACCACTTGAGTGAGCAGAAGCTGAACCCTCAACTCCACGAGTTAAATCCCCAGCAGAACTTCCACCTATTGTTGTTCCTGAGATTGTACCTGACATTACCTCATCACCAATCTTCACATGGACTGTTCCTGAAGTAGGCCATCCAGAAGAAGATGAAAGACTTAAACTAGTAGTGTTTGTTTCAGCAAGAACACCATTCAGTGTTGAACCAATACCAGAGGAAACTCCAGCGATTGTAACATTGTTATCTATGTCATACATATGGTGGTCACGATGTGTAACCTTTACAAGTGATTGACCACTAATAGTTCTGATTGGATTTGGGTCTAATTCTTTTACTGGAAGCACATCGTTATTCAATGTAATAGTCGCAGTCTTAGAAGTATCAAACTGAGCACGATAAAGATTGAATTTCAAATCTTCAAAGTCATATGCAGTCCAAGTAGTATTGTTCTGTGATTTGAAAAGAACACCAAGGTATGGTTGTTCTGAAACCAAACGAGAACCACCTACATCCACTTCACCCATTCGTGAAATCCATGCAAGATACTTATTTGAATCTGTCTGTAAGACGATACAATATTCTACACCATTCTTCACATAGACAGGTTCAGTAAACGAGAAGGTCGTTGCAACAGAAGCATCATCAGATATACTTACCTGTGATGGTTCAAATGTCACAGAACCAAATGGAAGAACCTTAGTTGTAGGATAACCATTTTTCATTTCTCTAATCTGACAAGTAACTGGAAGGTCATCATCTTTCTGTTGGAAGAAAGCATCTATCTTAGTAATGAACTCACCACCGTCTGCCTGAGGCATAAACGATTGAGCAAGCGGATCCCACCAACCAACAATTCTTGGTTGAATATTGTTAGGTTGGCGACCACCACTACCGGCAGTCTCATTAACACTTCTAGTTGCTACTACACCGTTTCTTGTTGCAATGAATGTCTCTTCAGTTGTAGTAAGAATACCAGTTGCAGAGTATACAGATTGAGCAAATGTTTCTGGTTCTGGTGTCTGTTGGTTAGTTGCAGAAGAAGTTAATCTAAACAATCTATCACCAGTTCTAAACTGAGGATTACCTCTAGTGTTAGGATTGGGAATAGAGAATACACCAGCTACTTTACCAGCAGCAGATGTAATTAGGGGGTCACCCTTAACACCTGTATATCCAGGCGTATCAGCTGGTGTTACATAATTAGTTACCAAAGTCTTATCAAAGAATGGATAAACTTTAGTCAAAGGTTTCATACCAGTGACAATAAAGGTAACATTCTTTGCACGAATGAAAGGTATCATTGCACGAGATATTACTCTGTTACCTTGTGATTCCATATCAATCTGAGGAATAACTTGAGTACTAATACCTTGTCTAATTAGAGGCCCACCGTCAGATGTTGTGAGTACTGTTCTTCTAAGAATAGGTCTAAATGGAACAGTGCTTCTAGCACGGGCCCACGAGGTATCTCTAAAGGTTTCTGTTCTAGTGGTAACAGTACCACCCCATTGTGATTGCCATGCACCCCAAACAGTTCCGATTGCGTTTCTGTTTTGTGCTACAAGTGTATCAAAGTTACCCTCTCTATTGATGATAACGTCTGGAAGTTTTTCAACCTCAAACCACTCATCACCAGATGGAGATAATTTACATATACCTGCCCAAGCAAAGTTCAATACAGGGTTAAGGTTTTCTACACGAGTTGCATACGGTTGTGATGCAGTTACCTTATGTTCGTATGGAAGTGTTAGAACATCACCAGTCCTTTGATACTGGTCATTCGTTCTTTCTGAATTTGTTGTATTTTCTTCAACAAGAGATACACCCTTCATATAATATTTTGGACGAAGTTCTCCTGCTGTCATGTCAATTGCAGCACGATAGTCTGGATGTTTTACATCACCAGTTGCATGACCCTTGAAGTTATCAACAATGATACCTGACTTAAATCTGTTAAGTCCATTTGCATCTTGAATTTCAACACCTTGTGCTTCTTTCTCAAGTAGAGATAGAGCAGTATAGTATTCGATATTATTAATACGATTTTCAAGTTTACCAATGTCACGCATTGTGTATCTGCGATTATTAATTCTTGTATAGTCTGCATCAGCAATATCAAGAATATATGGATTCATATTAATTCTAGCAAGATGCATTGAATCATCTAAAGGTTTCGGTTCAATTGGATTCTCTGAAGGAGTACCACTTACAACTTTGAACTGACCTTGTGATGTGAGGAATAGTGAGTCGATACGTCCAACATAGAAATCAAAGTCATATTGAAAGTTTGAATTATCTTTTGGTATGTCGGTTGTAGAAGAACCTGTGCCTGAGAAGGAACGTGCTTCAAAGTTGAATGACATTGAAGTGACTTTGTTCGTTGTCTGATTTTGAATGGTCACTGTTGACGTTGTTGCATTAGCAACTCTTGGTCTGAAGTCTACAGCATCTCGCAAATCATATTCACCAGTAGGTTCTGCAACCTCTGGGTCAACACGAGTAGCAGTATAGATTGGAATATCTTTATAGTCAATTGCACTATATGAATCTACAGTAAAGAAGTCACCAGCAGCATGGTCAAAGTAATCACATACAATCAGCAATCTTCCAGTAGGAGCAATTGCAGAAGCCTTACGAACTAGTCTACCGATATCATAGAAGTTATCTCTTTGTCCTGTATCCATAACGAAATCATTTGTTATATTACGAGAACCGGCAGTAAATGTAGCTAGTGTTGCAGTAGATGAACTCTCTGAACCAGTGATAGTTTCTCCTGAACCAAAACTAATTGAATTCAATGTAATGAATGTAATGGGTGAGATTGGGTTAATCACACGAGCGATTGCACCAGTTGTTGAACCAGTAATCAGTTCACCTTTTGTAAATGAACCACTTGCACCTGTAACTGTGAATTGTGGAAGTGTTGGGTTTGCACTTGCATCTTCTGAGTCGAATACACCGTAAAGTCTATGAACGTCTGCAACACCCAATGAAATATCTTTGTGGTGAGCAGAAGAACCATATGCAGCGCCACCAGCAACACCATCGTTGTCAACTAAGACTTGATGCATTCTGTTTCTGGTTTTAGACTTTGAATTTACAATTGTTCTTGTAAGAGTTGCAATCAGTCTAACCTTTGCAGCGTTACCCAATAAGGCTGAAGATGTAATTGAAAGAGCGTTCGTACCAGAACCAGCGACTGTAACATTACTTGCAGAAAGGTTTATAATATCTCCAGTTGCAGCAGAACCAGCACCAGTTTTTGATACCATAAGAACGTAGTCTGTATTATCAATTGCATTGAATGTTTCGTTAGACCCAGCAGAAAATGTTACAAGTCCTGATGCGTTTGAAGTACCAGCAAAAGAACGTCTAATAATAATAGAAGTATCTGATACACCAGAATTGTTTTCGGTCAGTAGGGTCTTGATGCCATTCTTCTGCAACTTACGAAGAAGAATATTTTTGTTCTGGTCAGTAATAGTTACACGTTTTCGTGTTGCACCAACTGAAGTGATGCCATTACTTAGAGTAGCAGATATTGATATAGTGTTTGCATTTGTTACAGCAGTAACTTTTCTTTCTTCTAATGCACCAGCGGCGCCTGAAGGGAATGCAACGATATCTCCAACACGAAGTTCGTTTGTAAAGTCTGTTTGGAAACCATTAATAGTTGTACCTGAACCAGTATATGTTACAAGTCCAGTAAGAGTAAGGTTTGAGTTAAGAATAGCATTTGCTGTAAAGTCAGCATCACCTGTGTCTGGGTCATCCATTGCAATTTGTTTAACAGCATCAAATGCGTGTTTAACAACTGCACTAATAGTAATGTCTACATTACTACTATTCTCAAGTATCTCATCTGCTTCTGTAGAAGAGGTTGAACTAAGTTTTTCGCCAGGCGTAAATGTACCCACAACAGAACCAAGTGAAATCTTAGTTGAACTTGATGCAGAAGTTACATAACCATAAGCACCAGAGTTAACACCAGTAACCTTTGCACCAGTTACAAGTGCAGAAGGAGCGGCAGACATCGTAAGGTCTGTTAGCATACGAATGTCAAAGATGTAAAGTTTGTATTTTGAAGTTGTGACCGAAGCAGATGCCGTTGCAGCAACACTACCACCAGTATTACCTTCAGAGTGTTCAAATGCACGAGCACGAGCAAAACCAATTTGAGAACCAGCAGCAGTACCACGAGTTGCAGTCTGTGTGTCTCTAAGAGTTACAAGTCTGTATGGTTCTGCAATCTCACCAGCAATCTGTGGAGAAATTTCAGGAGCACCGTGTACAGAATCTACCAGTACAAAGTTACCAACTTCAACTGGAGTAACAGAACCATTGAAATTTTCAAAGGTTCTTGGTTTAGGCAAATCAATATATTTTGGTGCGATATTTTCAATTTCATATCCACGAACATATGCTTTGCCAGGAGATACTTGTATTGACAACAAGTCATCTGTAGCAAGTCCACCATCATCGGTAGTTGCGTTTGTAGGATATACACCGTTATTCAATCCATCATCAGCAGCTTCTCTAATATCAAACTGAAAGTCTCTAACTGTATAGTCACCAGATTCGTCATATGTTCTTCTTGCAAGAGTTTCCCCCAACACACTATACTCTGTGTTTCTTGCTTTTACTTGCATAACTCCATTGTCTACACGAATAAGTTCTACAAAGTTTTCATCTTCAGCAGATGTCAAATCAAGTTTTGAAAGAGTAAGAGTGAACTTTAATCTGTGAGCACCCTTTGCATTTACGTTTGAAGTACCCTGTGCATTATCAAGAAGGTCACCATCTTCTTCTGGTGTCTGTAAAGATTCTGCAATAGATAGTCCAACTCTATATGATGGAGTGTCTGAATATTTGTCAAGAACAATTCTTTGTGCTGCAACTCTTACAAAATGTCCACGAATAAAGTAAACACCTTCTTCAATATTTGCAGAAGAACCAATTGCAGTTGCGTTTGTAGAATTAAGTTGTGCAGAGTCTATACCTGAACCGAATGAACCGACTACTCCGTTTGCAGAAATTCTTTCACCGTTTGCAAATACAGTAGTTACATTATCAGTACCAGTTCTAATATACTTAACAAATAATGTGATTGGGTCGTTAGTAGTTGCTGCTGTAACCTTGATTACTTCTGCAACCACTCCACTAGTTGTACCTGTAATTCTCTTACCAACATAACTTTGTACGTTTGCAGAAATATCTGTACCACTTAGTGTTGAGTCAATCTTGACTGCGTAGAATTCATTGGTAAACCCAATTTCGCCTGGGATGACAACTGTTCCTTCTTTGAACATATGCCGTCCGTGTTTCTCGATTTGATTTTGGAGAATAGACTGTAGTTGAGTTAGTTCTCTTGCTTGTACGGCAAAGCCTGGACGAAAGAGAACCCTATGAAAGTCTTTGTCTTCTGCAAAGTCATCATAGTAAGGTGCTACATTGAGATTGGTTTTTTCCATTTTTTAGAATTCCACTACGATTTTAATATCTTCTGTTTGGTCTGATGCACGAGAAATCGGGCGTCTGTTTTCGACATAGATTATGTCACCACTGTCTGCTTCTAACTCTGGGTTTAGATATCCAGAACCAAAAGTTACAACCGTTCCACCAGCAAGTGTTACTGCCTGTGATGCAGTTGCTGACGGTGTTGCCGCAGCACCAGAGGAAGCACCTGTTACAGTGTTCGCACCACTGAAGGCGACATGATTACCAGAAGATGCGATACCATAATTGGCATATTGTTCTTGTTGATAATAAAGAATTTTTCTTGTTGCATCCCATTCTACAACCTTACCTACTGCACCAGTAGTTGATTGAGTAATCTTCTCATCAATCTCATAAGGAGATGAAGGAGAAGCTGCCATAACGATTGCATAGGTCTGTCTTACTTGAGATGCACTTGCAATAGTTGTTGTTCCAAAGTTAGTTGGGTTTCTAATGATACCAACTTCTCTAAAGTCGTTTGCAACAGTGAAGTCATCGCCTTCTGTCTGTTCTAGTTTAGTATTCATCATTACATAATGACCACCAAGTTCTCTTACAGCATTGAAACCATGTCCACCCTTTGGTGAGATGATTGGTTGAACTACACCACCTGAACCAGAACCAATATTTGCAGCAGTAGTTAATCCTGTGTTAGAAAATACTGTAGATAAATCAATTGAACCAAATGTGTATCCAGCGCCTGGCAACAATAAGTTTGAACCAGCAGAACCGAATGCAGATATAGAACCACCTACAACTTTAATAAGTGCAACCCCACCAGAAGCACCACCAGCGTTTGTACCGTCACCATCGATTGCAGCGTAGTAAGTTCCGTTTGTATATCCAGAACCAGCAGTTACACGAAGTGCATCAATTGAACCGTCAAGTGCAGCACCTGATACGTTAGTATCTGTTGTTACAGGGATAAAGTCTGATGTCAAGAACTTTGAAATTTGTGATTGACTTAGTGTGTACATATACTGTAGAGTATATCCACCAAGTTCAAATGGATTAAAGGTTACTGCTGTAGGTTCTGCACCACTATATGCAGTTCCACCATTATTGTCAAGTACTTTATATACTCTAAAGGCAGATGTCATAAAGTAGAATGTACTATCGTATAGATTGATTGCACTACTAGTTGTAGTATTAGATGCAGAGATATCATGTTCGTACATATCGTAGGTTGTAGAGTTTGCCCAGTTCCTACGAGGGATTACAAAAGATACATCTGAGGATGAAATCAATTTTGCAGCAAGCATTGAATCCCACTTATAGAATTCTGAAGTAACATCGTCACTTGGAGTTGGGGGTGCGTTATCGTCACCACCACTAGTTGTTGAAGTAAAAGGGGAACTCTTACCAATGAACAAGTAGTATGTCGTTGCAGCGGCTTCAGAGAATGATTCCTGAAACTGTTCTGCATTGTGTTGTCTAAATTTTTCTGTAATTATCGCTGCCATTGTTTTTTCCTATAATCTTATTTATTCGGTTACTTCAACCCACCTTTGAGTACCTTCATCCCATTCGTGATTACCACTAGATGGATATGCAACTGGAGCCTCCCACAAATATGTTGTTGTGTTCAGAGTCCAACTTGCATAAGGTTGTAACTTGTGAAATGCCTTAGCATCAGAATTATACATATGACCCCTTGATGCATAATTATATTTTTTAGATTTTCCATCTGCATCCATAAATGTTTCTATATAAGAATGGTCATCTGAACTTTCTGTATTGTTATCAATAAAATCTTGGTCTGCAACAATAACGTCTAGTACTGTTCCATCACTTGATACTTTTGCGAAATATGCCATATTTGTTTCCTATGCTGTATATGTACCAGAAGAGGTAAATTTAATTACTTTGTTTGCACCCACTGTTGTGACTGTTGGTGAACCAGTTGTTGTTCCACTATATCTTGCAGTAGGTACAACAATAATAACTACACCACTACCACCGTGTCCACCAATGACACCAGCACTATAAGAACCACCGCCGCCTCCACCAGTATTTGGAGTTCCAGAATCACCAACATCACCTTGAGCATTCCATCCAGAACCGCCGTTAAAGACACCTCTACCACCGCCGCCTGCACCGCCTTCACCACCACGGACTGTTTCAGAACCGCCTCCACCGCCACCAGCGTATGTTACGGATGAACCAGTAATTGAGTCTGCTAAACCAGCACCACCAGCACCACCATATGAGTTACCAACACCATTAGAACCAGCAGCAGATTTTCCACCACCACCTCCACCAGATACAGTAGCAGAGCTTGCACCAACACCACCGGCATTTCCTTGTCCAGCAGTTCCAGCACCACCTGCCTGACCAGCATAGTCACCACCACCACCAGAACCACCAGCCCGTCCAACGCCTGAACCGCCACCGCCTCCGCCGATTGCAGTTAGTGTTGACCATTGACCACCATTTGTTGCAAGAGAAGAGTTGCCCCCATCATTACCATCACCAGCACTACCTTGGTCACCACCACCACCAACGGTTGCTGTGATTGTGTTACCAGTTAAAATACTATAACCTGCTGCTTGAAGCATACCACCAGCACCACCGCCTCCACGAGCACCACCGCCGCCGCCTCCAGCGACTACGAGGATGTCTGATATATTATATGAGGCGTTCTGAGTTCCAGTTCCATCACCAATATTTGTCCAAACATTTAAGTTGTTTGTAGCGTCTGTTAGAACATAAACCTCACCAGAAGTTGAGTTAACCCAAATGTGACCAACTGATGCACCAGCAACATTACTATTATATACTGGGTCACCTGTGTTTACTGTGGCATCATCTAGTCCAGCAAGAGTTGTTGACAATGCAGAGAATGTATTATCGCCACGAAGAAATGTTGTATTGTTTTTTGTTCCAGTTGCAGAAAGTTTTGCAAGCGTTACATTTGCATCAGCAATCTTTGTAGTGGTTACAGCATCATCTGCAATATCAGCAGTTGATACACCACCATCTCCAAGTCCACTAGCTGTAATTTTATCAATTGCCATTCTTATCTATCCTTTAATGTAATGCAACCCAAGCACTACCAGCGTATGCTTCGATTTTACTTGTAGTACTATTGTATACTATCATTCCAACAGCAGCAGACAACGCATTACGTTGAGTTGTTGTTACCGTGTTTAATTTCATTGCACCACCAGTACCAGTAACAGTAATAGATGTTCCACTAATTGTTGTGCCTGTAACTGCGGCAGGAGTGTTACCACCAACGATACCGTCTACGTTACCTGTCACATTACCAGTGATGTTACCAGTGAACACACCAGCGATTGCACCAGCACCAGTAATTGTAGGTGCAGTCAATGTCTTGCCAGTAAGTGTCTGTGTTGCAGCAGTACCAACGAGTTCTTGGTTTCCACCAGCAGGAAGTGTCAGTGTGTTTGTTACACCAGCACTATGTGGTTGTGCGATAATCTTTTGTCCATGTGAGTTTTGTTCACAGTTCAGTGT
>Ga0228635_1001272_pt1 | contig 12693 bp, 10 predicted proteins | sample 44DmetaG_FD_182699 | JGI IMG/M metagenome (GOLD analysis project Ga0228635, IMG submission 182699) | Seawater microbial communities from Monterey Bay, California, United States - 44D | ecosystem: Environmental > Aquatic > Marine > Coastal | place: USA: California | collected 2016-09-30 | reverse complement strand
AAATGTGCATTATTTAGGAAAAATAATGGAATTTACCAATCTGCAAAAATTGACCAAGAAATAGATGGCTGGAAAATATTAGAAATAAATCCAAAAAGTATAAGAGTTAAAAAAGGTAACCAATCAGAAACCATTGGAATACTTAATTAAATATCTACAATAAGATTGCAGCTGCCAATCCAAGGAACGCAACGAAACCAATTACGTCAGTAAATGTCGTCACCAAGGCGCTGGAGCCTAGAGCGGGATCTAAATTGAACTTATCAAGGACTAAAGGCACTAATATTCCTGCCAATGCAGCCATTAACAAATTTAAAATCATGGCCACTGCCAATACAATCCCCAACATTGGTAATCCATACCAATAATACCCAATAAATCCGATAATAATAGCAAAAATCAAACCATTAAGAAGTCCAACCAACGCTTCTCGTCTAATAACACGCAAAGCATTTGCGGATGTTAAATCTTTAGTTGCCAGAGCTCGTACAGCAACTGTTAAAGTTTGTGTTCCAGCGTTTCCTCCCATAGAAGCCACAATTGGCATTAAAACAGCAAGTGCCACAATAGCTTCGATAGTTGATGAAAATTGAGCAATTACAATTGACGCAAAAATTGATGTGATCAAATTTAGTCCAAGCCAAGGGAACCTTTGCCGGACTGTAACAAGTATAGTATCAGTTAAGCTTTCATCACCTACACCAGCTAGCAGCTTAATATCTTCATCAGCTTCATCCCCTAAGACTTCCATAGCGTCGTCCATTGTTATGACACCTACCAGCCTATTTTCTTCATCTACAACAGGGGCAGACACCATATTATATTGATTAAATGCGTAAGCTACATCCTCTTGAGATTGCAAAACTGGAATTGTCCTAAATTCTTCATCAATCAATTCTACTAACTGAGTGGACCTTTGAGCACGTAACAAAGTTGACAAAGCAATCTTTCCAATTGGTTTTGACATTGGATCGATGACAATAATATCATAAAACTGCTGGGGTAAAGTTTTACTTTTTCTTAAATTGTCTATTGCTTGCCCAACGCTCCAGTGGGTTGGCGCCATAACCAACTCTCTAGCCATTAATCGCCCTGCTGTCCCCTCTGGGTATTTTAATGAATTTAAAACAGCAATTTGATCAGTAGCATCTAATACTTCAATAACACGGTTTTGTTCAGATTTTTCTAAATCTTCAACTAAATCGACAACATCATCTGTCTCTAAATCCTTCAAAACTTGAGAGACTAATTCATCAGACATTCCTTCAATTAATTCACCAGAGAGACCTTCATCCATTTCGGCGAAGACTTCACCATCTATTTCTTTTCCCCAAAGATGGATAAGGGCAGAACGGCTAGTTGGATCGATTTGTTCAAACAGGTCTGCAATATCAGCAGCATGATATTGATCAAATAATGCTACCAGCCCGTTTTTATCTTGAGTTTCAATAAATGAAAGTACGCTATCAACTAAATTAGCGTCCATTTCATAGGCACGCTCAGGTAGTTCACTTTCAATATCAGGGTTATCATCCATAAAACGCCTCAGGCAATAAAGCAAACAAGGTAAAAATTAATCTGTAGTTTTAAGTAAACTAGGGATTATTATAAAGATACACAACATATCAAAATTTTATTGAATATGTTCATCAACTAAACTGTTGGATATCCGATATTATTTAAAGCCAAAGTTATTTCATCAAGGATTTTTGGATCATCAATTGTAGCAGGTGCTTTATAAGCTTCTCCGTCTGCAATTTTAACGATTATACCTCTTAAAATTTTACCCGAACGTGTTTTGGGAAGTCGTTCTACTATTATTCCTTTTTTAAAGGCTGCGACAGGTCCAATCTTTTCTCTAACTAATTGAATACATTCATTTATAATTTCTTTATCTGACTTTTTAGTGCCTACGTTTGTACACAGTAGACCAATAGGCAATTGACCTTTCAGTGCATCAGCGGCACCTATTACCGCACATTCAGCAACATCTGGATGGCCTGCAAGGACCTCTTCCATTTGACCAGAAGACAATCTATGACCTGCAACATTCATTACATCGTCCGTTCGAGCCATAATGTAGAGATAATGATCTTCATCCTTATAACCTGCGTCACCTGTTTCATAGTAACCAGGAAATGTATCTAGATATGAATTTTTATATCGATGGTCAGCGTTCCAGATAGTGCTTAAAGTACCAGGTGGGAGTGGTAATTTTATGGCAATAGAACCTAGATTTCCATTTGGAAGCTCTTTGCCAAATTCATCAAGTATCTGGATATCATAGCCTGGCATTGCAACAGTAGGAGATCCCAGCTTAATAGGTAATTTTTCAATACCCCAGGGGTTTGAGGCAATTGCATAGCCTGTCTCCGTTTGCCACCAATGGTCTATTACCGGTATCTTTAAATGATGCTTTGCCCACTCAATAGTATCAGGATCAGCACGCTCACCAGCAAGAAATAAACTCTCAAGAGAACTCAAATTATATTTTTTTATGTATTCTCCCTGAGGATCAACTCGTTTAATTGCACGAAATGCTGTTGGCGCCGTGAATAATACTTTTATATTATATTCTTCAATAATTCGCCAAAATGTTCCAGGATCTGGAGTTCCAATTGGCTTACCCTCAAACACAACAGTAGTATTGCCGTTAAATAATGGCGCATAACAAATATAAGAATGTCCAACTATCCAGCCAACATCTGATGCTGCCCAAAAAACCTCACCAGGGTCAACATCATAAACATTTTTCATAGTCCAAGTTAATGCTACGATATGACCTGCAATTGGCCTTAAAACGCCTTTGGGTTGGCCAGTAGTTCCTGAAGTATAAAGAATATAAGCAGGATCTGATCCACTCATCTTCTCACATTCAGCGGGATTTATGCCCTGCTGAGCCTCAACCCAATCTAAATCTCGGCCTTCTATCAATTCAGCCTGTAAAATTTCACGTTGATAAATGATACATTTTTCTGGCTTGTGCGTTGCTATATCAATCGCTGCATCAATCAACGGCTTATATGCAATAATTCCAGATGGCTCAATGCCACAGGATCCAGCCAATATAACTTTTGGTGTACAATCATCAATTCTAGTCGCTAATTCATTTGCAGCAAAACCACCAAATACTACTGAGTGAACTGCACCAATTCTTGCACATGCAAGCATAGCAACAATCGCTTCAGGTATCATGGGCATGTAGATTATGACTCTATCACCTTTTTCAACACCTTGGCTTTTTAGTAAGCCACCTAATTTTGAAGTTTGATTTTGGAGCTCTAAAAAGGATGTTTTACTTTTATTTCCAGTTATCGGGCTGTCATAGATAATGGCTGTTTGCTCACCATTGCCTGCCAAAACATGTCGATCAACTGCGTTATAACATGTATTGACTTCAGCATCACTAAACCATTCATAAAACGGTGCATTATCTTCAAAAAGTGCTTTAGTGGGTGGCGTTATCCAATCAACTTGGTTTGCAGCTTCCATCCAAAACTTTTCTGGGTTTGATTTTGCAGCGTTGTATATGGTCTGATATGACATTTAAACTTATTCATCCTATACTTTTGATAAAATACCAAATTATGCAATCAGGTAATTATTCATATTCTTCAGTAAAAATCTTTGAGAAACTAACCATAGTTTTACCAAGATCAATCCTCATCCTAGCTTCATAGTCACATGGATCGAATGGATCATCAACAGGCAAGACTTCACGTCCAAATAACCAGCTTAATCTTCCAGCATCTAAATTGCCTCGAACAAAAGTTTCCTCACCAAAGCTCTCAATTAAGGATAACATAAATACTTCATCAGCTTTTCGATCTACATTACGCCTATCCGCATATCTTTCCCTGCGAATTATTGGTGTTGGCCCTTTTTTATTGGGCCGTCTGATTGTAAATTGAAAATCAGATCCGGGTAACCTCGATGGAAATCCTCTGTGTTTATGCATTTTAACCCCATCTAATATTTCTTTGTCGATGCAATGCATAAAGAAGAAATAATACTTAATTTATAGTATTTATGAATTACTAAATTTTTTTACTCTAAAAATTGATTTATGGTCAATATCCAGATGTTTATTCAAACAAATATTTGAAGGAATAATTATAATTATTACGATAGCTTCAAAAAAACATAAAATTAACCCTAACAATTAAGATTATTTTTAATTGTTAGGTTAAGTATTATTCAACGTATATGAAGTTAGATTCAGATTTTTATCTATAAAAAATAGTTCTCTATCAAGTCAAAGATTGTAATATCTGATCTAAACTAACCTTTGCATCACCGTATAACATTCTAGTATTTTCCTTGAAGAAAAGCGGGTTTTCAATACCAGAGTAACCTGTTCCTTGACCACGTTTAGACACGATAACAGATTTTGCCTTCCAGCATTCTAGAACAGGCATACCTGCAATAGGGCTATTTGGATCCTCTTGAGCAGCAGGATTCACAATGTCATTTGAGCCAATCACAATTGCAATATCAGTTTCAGGAAAATCATCATTGATTTCATCCATTTCTAATACAATATCATAGGGCACCTTTGCCTCAGCTAATAAAACATTCATATGTCCAGGCAATCGGCCAGCCACTGGATGAATTGCAAAACGAACATTTTTTCCTTTATCTCTCAAGCGCCTAGTAAGCTCTGAGACTGATTGCTGTGCTTGTGCAACAGCCATTCCATAACCAGGAATTATTACAATGTTTGTTGATTCATTTAATTGTGCAGCCACAGAATTTACATCAGTAGCAACCATCTCACCATCAATCTCCATTGCAGGGCCTTTAGCACCACCAAATCCACCTAATATGACAGATATAAATGATCGGTTCATTGCCTTACACATTATGTATGAAAGAATAGCACCTGATGAACCTACTAAAGCCCCAGTTACAATAAGCAAATCATTTCCAAGTAAGAAGCCAGTTGCAGCTGCCGCCCAACCTGAATAGCTATTAAGCATTGATACAACCACCGGCATATCAGCACCACCAATTGCTGCTACCAAATGCGCACCTAATGCAAATGCAATTATCATCATTAAATATAACGTCCATGATCCAGCATGATTCATGTACATTATTAGTAAAATTAAACTGAGGATTAATGCAGCAATGTTGAGAACATGCCTGAAAGGAAGAACTAGAGCTTTACCATCAATTTTTCCGGCTAGTTTCCCATATGCGATTATTGAACCAGTAAATGTAATCGCGCCAATAAATACGCCTAGAAATACTTCCACTTCGTGTATAGCAATCTCAGCTCCTACTAACCCATGTGTTCCTAAAATATCAGAATTCAGACCAATAAAAACTGCTGCTAATCCTACAAATGAATGTAACGCTGCAACGAGTTGGGGCATTTCAGTCATTTCGACTCTTTGAGCCACAACCATACCAATCAATGCGCCAACACCTAACAACGGAATTAATAGGACTATAGACCAGCCTCCTATTCCAGGGCCAAACACAGTTGCAATAACGGCAAATGCCATTCCCACAATACCATACCAAACAGCTCTTTTTGCTTTTTCTTGATTACTAAGGCCACCAAGCGCTAGAATGAACAAAACTGATGCGGCAATATATGTAGCTGTTACAATACCAATACCCATAATTATCCCTCCTAAGATTTCTGAAACATTTGCAACATTCGTCTGGTAACCATGAAGCCACCCACGATGTTAATCATGGCAATAAGCACCGAAATACTAGCCAGAACTGTTATGATAAAACCACCGCTACCAATTTGAAGTAAAGCACCCAAAATAATAATGCCTGATATAGCATTAGTTATCGCCATCAAAGGAGTATGAAGTGAATGACTTACATTCCAAATAACTTGAAAGCCAATAAAGCACGACAAAACGAAAACAATAAAATGCTGCATGAAGGATGCAGGAGCATATGCTCCAATTAGTAACATAAGCAATCCACCAAATACTAATAATGCTGTTTGTTGCGATCCAGCTTTCTTCAGTTTTAAAGCTTCTTGCGCCATTAATTCTTCACTCGATGGCTCTGGAGCAGCTGGTGCTTTTGCTGCTATTGCAGCAATTTTAGGAGGGGGCGGTGGAAAAGTTATTTTTCTTTTATAAGCTGCAGTAGCTCCACGTATTACATCATCTTTCATATCATGCTTTAATTTCCCATCCTTGTTAGGAGTTAAATCTGACATCATATGACGTATGTTAGTTGAGTATAACGTTGATGATTGAGCTGCCATCTGGCTTGGGAAATCAGTATAGCCAACTATTGTGACACCATTCTCAGATACTACCTTCTTATCCATCACAGTTAAGTCACAATTGCCACCTCGTTCAGCAGCCAAATCAACTACTACAGACCCGGGTTTTTGTAATTTAACCATGTCCTCAAGCCATAACTTTGGCGCATCCCGTCCAGGTATTAATGCAGTAGTAATTACAATATCCATTTCAGGAGCAAGTTCACGGAATTTAGCTAATTGCTTTTCTCTAAACTCTGGGCTTGATGGAGAGGCATACCCTCCAGTTTCTGCACCATCAGATTGTGCTTCTTCAAAGTCTAAATACACAAACTCTGCACCCATACTTTCTATCTGTTCTGCTACTTCTGGTCTCACATCAAAAGCATAAACCATAGCACCAAGAGAAGTTGCAGCACCGATTGCTGCGAGGCCAGCAACGCCAGCACCCACAATCAATACTTTAGCTGGAGGCACTTTTCCTGCTGCGGTTACTTGACCAGTAAAAAAGCGCCCAAAATTATTACCAGCTTCCATAACTGATCTATAACCAGCGATATTTGCCATAGAAGAAAGAGCATCCATCTTCTGTGCACGACTAATACGTGGCACCATGTCCATTGCTATAACATGGGCGCCTTTTTTATTAGTCGCCTCCAGTAGAGATGAGTTTTGGCCTGGGTAAAAAAAGGAAATTAAAGTTTGTCCTTCTTTTAAACGCTTTACTTCAATGTCTTCAGGTGGGCGAACCTTTGCGATAATGTCCACTTCTTTAAATAATGATGCAGCACTAGATAAAACTTTCACTCCAGCATCTTTGTAATCTTTGTCAGAAAATCTCGCAGCTTCTCCTGCACCTTTTTCAATATAACATTCATAACCAAGCTTTTGCAGCTGTATAGCTGACTCAGGTGTCATTGCTACTCGGTTTTCTCCGAGGAAAATTTCTTTAGGTGTCCCTATGCGCATGACAAACCTCCATTGTTCAAGCGTCGCCGAATTTAGACTCGACAGATTTATACATTATTTAGGTAACTTAGCATTATTAAAAATTTACGCCAGCGGTCATCATAAAATAATTAGATATTTGGGTAAGACAAAACTAAATTCCATTTTTTTGGATTATATTTTGTTCAAGAAATGATAATTATTCTAAAATATTTAGATAAAATTTTATAATTGAGCCATAATCTCGTCTGATACATCCATGTTAGTAGTAACATTTTGTACATCATCATCATCTTCTAAGTTTTCAATTAATCTCATCAGCTTTTCAGCCCCACTCAAATCTAATTCTGTCATTGTAGTAGGTTTCCATATTAACTTTGTAGTCTCACTTTCTCCTAGAGCGGCTTCTAGAGCCTTTGAGACATCATTGAGATCTGTTGAATCACAATATATATCATGCCCATCCTTTGTTGATTCAACATCTTCTGCACCTGCTTCAATTGCATGTTCAAATATTGCATCATCATCACCGGCATCTGGACCATAAACAACTAAACCTTTTCGCTCAAACATAAATGAAACAGCACCTGTTTCAGCTAAATTCCCTCCCGATTTAGTAAATAATGAACGAACTGATGAAGCGGTTCTATTTTTATTGTCAGTCATTGCTTCAACAATTACTGCTACTCCATTAGGACCATATCCTTCATATCGGATTTCATCATAATTTTCGTCATCTCCCCCAGTAGCTTTACCAATTGCTCTATCGATAACATCTTTGGGTACAGAATTTGATTTGGCTTCCTTAACTGCCAGACGCAGTCTTGGGTTTTTTTCCGGGTCTGGATCACCCATTTTTGCAGCAACAGTTATTTCCTTTGATAGCTTAGAAAATAGCTTTGATCGAAGTTTATCTTGGCGACCTTTACGATGCTGGATATTTGCCCACTTAGAATGGCCTGCCATGATATTAATTCCTTAAAATAATGTTTGTAGATTGCTTCATACAAATATGACAAATATTTTTCAATACCATGCCGATATAGTTTATAAAAATATATAAAAAAAATACTTATTTAGTTTGTATTTTTTTCACATCATTTCGTGGGCGAACTAAAAATACCCCAAAACACATCACTGCAAATGCTGCCCAAATGAATTCAGAATAAGTTTCCTTTAGCAAAATCATTGACCAAATGACCCCAAAAAATGTCACAAGGTAGGCCACAAGTCCTGCAAAAACTGGTCCACCTTGCCCAATCAACCAAATAAAACCTGCATAGGCAAAGCCTGTAGTTAACCCTATTATTAAGATAGCAAAATCAGCAAGTTCAATTCCATTTTCCCATAGTGGAATAAATGAGCCTTGTGAAAAAACAATTACACCTAAAACTAATGAGCCTAATGCTGCAGACCCCAACAACGTTTCTACTGGCGTCATCCCATCCAAGCCAAAATATGCAATAAAATTATCTTCAACCGCATAACATAATGGTGATAATATCGCTAAAAGAACAAACCCAGCCTTTGTAGGATCTGGCAAACTTGCTTGAGGACCTATTAGAAGTATAATAGATATTGCTCCCATCAAAACTCCAAGTACACGTTTTTTTTGATAGCTCTCATGCCCAGTCAAAATAGCTATTGGCATTATGAATATTGGGACCATAGCTATCGTGATGGCCATTACACCAGCTGGAAGGTGGAATGCAGCTGAGTAAGTTATTATACCTGGCAAGATTGTACCAAATGCCATGATCCAACCAAAAAGAATTAACCTCTTTTGTGTTAGCTTTAAAATTCGTCTTTTTGGTAAAAAAAGAATCAAAGCTACAATGGCTGCTAAGAATACTTGCCAAAACAAAACGCCTAAGACCGGATAGCCACCAGATACAGCAACTTTAATTGCTGGTATGGTTAAACCCCATGTAGCACCTATTATAATAAGTGGAATAAACAGCCAAGTCTTAGTATTCATGATGGATCAGATTGCTGTAATCTTCCACCTATACGAATTTGGACAGCATTTTTTGCTAGTCCAGTTTTATCATCTGTTTCAACATAAATACCACATAAAGTTGCTTCTTCAGCAGCTGGTGTAAATCTATCTTTGTTCATCCCTGTAATAAACCTTCGCAATGGTTCATCTTTTTGCATACCAATTATACTATTGTAATCACCACACATTCCCGCATCAGACTGATGTGCCGTTCCTTTAGGAAGAATTTGTGTATCTGCCGTTGGGATATGCGTATGAGTTCCTATTACCAGAGAAGCACGGCCATCAAGCCAATGTCCAATTGCAACTTTTTCTGAAGTGGCCTCCGCATGGAAATCAACAATTACTGCATCAGCCAATCCACCTAATGGTGCAACTTTTAAAGCTGTGTCGAGGGCTGAAAACGGATCATCATATGGTTTCTTCATAAACACTTGGCCTAAAGCCTGAGCAACTAGAACTTTCTTACCATTTTGAGCATTTATCAAACGAGATCCTTTTCCAGGTGCTGTTTTAGCAAAATTTAAAGGGCGTATAATTCTTGGCTCTTGTTCACAGAAAGTTAACATATCTCTTTGATCAAATGCGTGATCACCTAGGGTTATACAATCTACCCCAGAATCAATTAAAACTTTTGCATGACTTGCAGAAAGCCCCATGCCACCAGTTGCATTTTCACCGTTTGCAACCACAAAATCTAAACGCCATTTTTCACGTAAACTTTTCAATCGCTCACTAATAGCTTTACGGCCAGACCGGCCCATTATATCACCAAGAAATAAAAGTCTCATATAGACCCGATATCCGTATTATATCAAAAGGACAAGATACCTTGTTCGGTTATTATTGCGTCTAGCTTATAATCAGTAGCTTCTCTAGGAACCAGTAATACTTCCTGAGCACTATAAGCAAACCCTACTGCAACAATCTTTTTTAAATTAGAAATTTCTTCAAAAGATCGATCATAAAAACCACCTCCATATCCTAACCTATATCCATTTGTATCAAATGCAGCCAATGGAGTAATTATTACATCCGGTATTAAAAGGTTACTTTTTTCAGGTATCTGAGCTCCAAATGCACCAGAAACCATTTTAGTTTCAGGTGTCCATTCTAAAAACTTAAGTGGTGCACCATCTTTCACTACAACTGGAACACAAATCTTGTATCCACGCTGCCAAATTTTTTTCATCGCCATTAATGGACTTATTTCAGTTCGAATTGGCATATAAGCGCCAATAACAAGATTAGTGTCATGGGTTTTTAGATAATTAAACAATTGAGCATTTGCTTTCTTATCAAGTTCGGCCGCATGGGCTTCCGCTCTTGCTCTGAACGCTGCTTTTCTACAAAGCGTTTTTAGATTTTGTATATTTTCCATTTCAAATTTCATTATTTGTATTGCTAAATTATCTATTAAGTGGCGGGCCCACATCAGAACGCGATATCATTGCAATCGCATTCAACGCAGCGGTGGAAGGGGTTAATTTCCCGGAGCCTGTGTAATACAGGTGGGTACCGGATATGATATACCAGGGTAAGTCACAGAGCCAGTTCCCTCAAGAAAGCTTATCGGCCACTGAAATTGAGCTTCTCACAAGAAGGGCAGAACCCGCCTAAAATTTTTTTAATGAGTTTTATTCAAATTTTCAAGTAGTCAAAGTCAATCTTTGGAAACTATTTACGAGCGTTTGCCCGAGCGGAGGCTGCAGCTGAACGGATTTCTTCAGCTATTTCATCTGCTTCTTCAGGATCAAAATCTAAAGGTACTTCTATTCCCTTTGCTTCTACAAACAATCGAACCATCCCTTCACTGGTTGGACCAATTTGCAAATTAGCTTCCATATCAACTTCTGAATTAATTCCCATGATTTAATACCATAACTGTTTCTATCTGTTTGTTTTTCTTCGCTATCAAGAGAAAGTACTAAATTCAAGTATGATCGGACTTGCCAGACATGAATGCATAAGTTAAATGACGCCCAGTGCCGGCGTAGCTCAGTAGGTTAGAGCGCTTGATTGTGGATCAAGAGGCCCCCCGTTCGAGCCGGGGCGCTGGTACCATTTAAATTGAGCAAAGAATTTAATCAAAAATCAGTCGGTGCTCCACCTTCAGATTTCCTTTTCTCTACAAAACTTTTTAGTTCTTCTTTGATTGCGTCATCCATCGGAGGAGCTACAAAATCTTTTATAATTTGTTTGTACATTTTATGAGCTCTTTGAGCAGTCCAAGTCCCACCATTTAATTCCCAAGCCTCATAATTAGTCCAGTCAGATATTAATGGAGTGTAAAAAGCGTCCTCATATCTTTCCTGAGTATGTTTGGCGGAGAAATAATTTGCTCCCGGTAAATACCCAACCTCTTTTACAGCACTAATTGCTATATCATCTGGGCTTGTATTACATAAAGATGGTTCCATATATCTTTGTATATGCTGCAGTATTTCACAATCCATAATGAATTTTTCTGGACTTGCAATCAATCCTCCCTCAAGCCATCCAGCTGCGTGATAAACAAGATTAGTTCCAGATTGGACGGCTGCCCACAAAGAATTAGATGTCTCCCAGATAGCCTGGCCATCTGGTACGTTAGCAGTACAAACACCAGATGATCTCATCGGCAGACCATAATATCTAGCCATTTGTCCAGTCATCTGAGTAGCGCGCATATATTCTGGAGTACCAAATGCAGGCGCACCTGATTTCATATCAACGTTTGAGGTGAATGTACCAATCATTGAAGGACAACCTTTACGAATCATTTGGATCATAACGATTGCGGCCAAGCCTTCAGCCAAAGACAATGTAACCGCACCAGACATTGTAACTGGAGCCATGGCACCTGCTAAAGTAAATGGCGTCACAACAATGGGTTGGCCTCGCTTGGCTAAACGAATCGTACCATCTAACATTGGGAAATCATGCTTTAGAGGAGAAACAGAATTAATATTAGTATACATTCTAGGTTTTTCTTCAAATTCTTCGTGTGTAAGTCCACCAGCTATTCTAACCATCTCCATGACATCTTCGACACGTTCTTTTCCTAAAGAATAGGCATGTACGACTTTGTCAGTTAGAACTAATTTCTCATATAAACAATCAAGGTGTCTAACCGATGCGTGAATATCAATAGGTTCAACTGGATATCCACCAGCTACATGAATACAGTTAAAAAACTGTGTAAGCTTCATAAAATCCCTAAAACCCTCAAAATCACCTGCTCGTTTTCCACGTTCTAAATCCCACATATTAGGTGGAGATGATACATTTACAAACGCCATTTTTGTTCCACCTAGTGTGATTTTTCGTTCAGGATTACGTGGAGTTATGGTGAATTCTTGAGGCACATAAGAGAGCATTTCTGTTAGAAGATCACGGCCAATACGAACATTCTCCCCATTTACTTTTGCACCACCTTTTTTCAAAATTTTAAGCGCTTCTGGGTTCATAAATTCAATTCCAATATTTTCCAATATTTCTAAAACACCCTCATGAATATTCTGAA
>Ga0228635_1001265_pt1 | contig 12740 bp, 10 predicted proteins | sample 44DmetaG_FD_182699 | JGI IMG/M metagenome (GOLD analysis project Ga0228635, IMG submission 182699) | Seawater microbial communities from Monterey Bay, California, United States - 44D | ecosystem: Environmental > Aquatic > Marine > Coastal | place: USA: California | collected 2016-09-30 | reverse complement strand
GGCTATCGTCATCACTGTCGCCTATCGCCTAGGGCCGTTCGGATTTATGGCGCACCCTCAGCTAGAGGAAAGTAATTTCGGTCTCACCGATCTCGTCATGGCGCTTAATTGGATCAAACAGTATTCGGGGCGACTCGGTGGCGACCCGACAAATATTACCCTCGTAGGCGAATCTTCGGGGGCGAGCAATATTTCGCATCTGATCGCTATGCCAAGCGCTGCCGGGCTATTCAATCGTGTCATTCATCAGAGCGCTGGATGGGCTTTGCAAGAATCGGTTAGCCGCGACGACGCGCTTACCCTTGGTAGTGCGCTCGGAGAAGCCACTGGGTCGGCGTCTATAGCGGCATTGCGCAAACTTCCCGTGCTCGCTATCGACACAGCGGCCCAAAAAGTCTACGCAGAGGCAGGATTCGATCCACACTTGGATGCAGGCTTGGCGTCCTCTCCGCTTGAAGCGGTTATCAACAACCGCGCGAACCCTGTCGATTTGCTTATCGGCAGCAATGCTGACGAATGGAAAATGTATTTAGATCCGGATGAATCATCGAGCGAGTGGCTTGCACAAAACGTTGAGGGTAGCCGTATTAACGCGGTGACCGGTACACTGGAGGGGCTAGATGAAGCCTCTAAACTCGATCGCCTGATCACTAGCGTCAACTACACATGCCCGTCTCTTAGGCTTGCCGGCGAGACTGCAAACACTGGCGCGCGCACGTGGGTCTATTATTTTTCTAGGCGCCGCGTAGGAGAGCAAGCGGCTGAGATGGGCGCCTATCATGGCGCAGAACTGCCATATGTTTTTGACACACACGATGCGTGGCTTCCGACGAACTCTGACGACCGTGCGCTTACGCAAAGCATGATGCACTACTGGGTGAACTTTGCTCGCCATGGCGATCCGAACGGCGAAAATCTTGTCGACTGGCCAGCATTCAGCAGTGAATATGATCGCAATACGCTGCGCTTAGATAGTCAAATCGAAGCGATCGTGCATCCTTACGCGAGCCTGTGTGAAGCACTGTTCGATCGATAAAAAACAAAAAATCAGAACCGCGGAGAGAGCTTTATGGAGTCGAAGCAGGCCTCACAACACACTATAGATTGGTGGACTTTCTCCGCCAGTGTCGGCGCGATCGTAACCCTCTCTTTACCAATGGTGCTCGCGCCTGATCTTGCCGGCAAGTTGATCGAGCAGGCCTATGATTTTCTTACCAACAATTTAGGCTTCTTGTACCAATGGTACAGCCTTGCGGTTTTCGTTTTCCTTATCTACCTCGGCTTTAGCCGTTATGGCGCGGTTCGCCTTGGCGCAGAGGATAGTAGACCCGAGTTTGGCAATCTGAGTTGGGTCGCGATGCTTTTCTCTGCAGGCATAGGCGCGGGGCTTCTCTATTGGGCGGTCATCGAATGGGGGTACTATCTCGATTCACCGCCGTTTGGCGTGCCTGCGCGCAGCAACGAGGCCATTGAGTGGGCGGCCAGCTATGGGCTCTTTCACTGGGGTGTTAACGCTTGGGCATTTTATTGCCTGCCTGCGCTCGCCATCGCTTACCCATTTTACGTGAGGAAAGTGCCTTATCTTAGGCTCAGCACTGGCTGCCTGAAATATTTACCCGGCGGTGCCACGAGCAAACGCGCTCGCGTTGTTGATTTTCTTTATATGCTTAATCTAATCGGCGGCACTGGCACCTCACTCGGACTGTCGTCGCCGATGATAGCAGCGACACTTGCCGAGCTTACAGGGTGGAATCACGATTTCATGCTCGAGGTGATGGTGGTCGTATTCTGCATAGCCATCTTTGGCACTAGCGCTTGGCTCGGCTTAGAGCGAGGTTTTAAAAAGCTCGCCGATCTAAATCTTTGGTTAACCCTGACCCTTCTTTTCTTTGTACTCGCCGTGGGACCCACCTTATTTATTCTTAAAATGGGCACCAATGGCATCGGTCTCGTTCTACAAAATATAGTGCGCATGATCACGTGGACTGACCCGCTCACCAACTCTCGCTTTGTCGAAGACTGGACGATTTTTTATTGGGCTTGGTGGGTTGCCTACGGTCCATTCGTAGGGATTTTTGTCACGCGCATTTCTTACGGACGCACTATTCGCGAAGTCATATTTGGTATGCTGGTTTACGGCAGTCTTGGCGCTTGGCTTTTCTTCATCGTATTTGGCAATTATGCGTTACATCTTGAGCTCGAAAACATACTGTCTGTAACCGGCATAATGAACGAGCAAAGCCCAGCCGCCGCGATAACTCAAGTCTTTGGAACTCTTCCCTTTCGCGAGCTAGCGCTTTGCGCGTTTTTCGTCGTATCTGTGGTCTTCCTTGTCACCACCTATGACTCTGCTTCTTACACACTCGCTTCGGTCTCAACGAAAAAGATGCGGGCAGGCGAAAATCCAGCGCGAGGCCTGCGACTTTTTTGGGCATGCAGCCTCGGCGTTTTGCCGATCACGCTAATGTTCATTGATGGGGGAATCAAAGTTATTCTCTCAACCACTATTGTCGTCTCACTTCCTTTGCTTGCTCTTGGCTACATAATGGCAGACTCGCTAATGTCACAATTACGCGAAGACCATGGCGACAAGCCGGCGGATTAAGACAGGATCAATTCTTCGCCGTTAAGCAAGGCATGAGTGGCTAAATCGAAACTAGCGAGGTCAGATGGATGAAGTAACTGCACGATCGGTATCGATGGAATTGCTACAATGTCGGCCGCCAATACCGCAGCGACAGGGGTCACATCTGGTCTCACCAAAACTATAGCCGCAGGGCCATTGCCTGCACACAGACATTCAAGCAAAGCGCCCGGCGCCGCTGTACTGCCCTTGGGCGATGGCAACACAATTACTTTTCCCCGAACATTTTGCCCCCTCTGCGGGTGCTGGCTGTCGACGATCTCGCCGCTAGCGGGATCCAAGCCGCCCCAGAAGCTTAATCCATCGCTTAATACTAAAAGCGCACCGTGAGCTTTTCCCGTAATCAAACTCCGCACCGCGAGTACGGAAGTCACGAACGATCCCCTCGGACTAGGCGACCCTGACGAGCGGTTTCGATACAGTTTTCTAGGCTCCCCAAATACGCGTTTACTCCTAAATTTCCTCATGCGTAATACGCCCATTTAGCCGAATCAGTCATCACCCCCGCCGTTTGCTTAGGAATAACCTGGCCATAGTAGCTGCAAGCATCGACGAGAAAAAAAATTCCTCGCGCTCTGAGTTCGCCGAGCTGGAGGGTGTTCTGAAGCTGTGCCAAATTATAGCGAGACGTGGTTACATAGATCGGGATTTTAAGCCTCATTGCAGAAGACAAAACCTCCTCGGCTAGCCGCGACAGCTGAGACAAAGCGTAGTGAGGAGCGCCAAGGCAAATAGCAGAAACTGCATCGCCTTCGCTACCTGCGTAAGGCTGCAACTCATTCAACAGGTCATCGGTGGACAAAGGCAACGCAGCCACACACGTCGTTTGAAGCTCACTAACCCTTGCAAGCGGCGCTTCCGGCGTAATCCCTGCGAGATGGAACATCGACATGCCTCCTGAGCTCGCCGCAGCAGCGCTGAGGCTGCGCAACATGTCCTGTGTCGGCTCTGCGTCTATACCAGTGATTAGGGGAATGTCGCTGCCGCATTTATACCCGAGCAATAGACCTAACAGTTCCCAATGCATCGGTCCGTCCCAAAAAGGACTGGGTATAGACGCACAATCGATGACCAGAGCAGGCGCGCGTGCTGAATCTAAGTAGAGGCCATACTCTGGAATGCGACCGGTTAGCGCCGCACAGAGATCTAAATATTGCACCGTTTTGTTGCTTCGTGCACCCAACACCGAGTTCGCATAAGTCACCGCGTTAGACTCGGCCCAGGCAATACGCTCGCCGAGCACAGGGGGGGCCGGCAAGTGATACGGCGCACAAGTCAGTACAGGGTCACACCCCAATTGCTCGTGGAGGCGAACAACAAGACCCGCTTGTTCTTGATCGATTTGCGGATTAAGCGAACAGCTATCAAGGCAGGCAGAACTTGCGTTCAGCGTTGTTGGCACTCGTACTTTGGCACCCAAAGCGGCAAAGCGACGAAGCAGGAGGAGGTCGGCTTCACCGGCGTAATACGAACCCACTAAATGGCAGCGAGTAATATCTATCAGCCTCGATGCCTGCATCGCTTCTCCAGCAGCAACGAGAAAACGCATCGCTAAGCGAGTCGCCTCGCCTCGATCTCCGGTAAGGCACGACTTATCTTCGGCAGTGAGGTGCATACTCTAGGCGTCGCGAGCTAATGTCTGTAAAGGCAAGTTTACTTGCATAACCTAAACACGAAAAGAAAAGGTTTCTGCTGCATACACGCCTCGCGTTTTCTGCGCATTGCCGCCTACGGCTTACTAGCCGGAATAAGCATATCCAAACCCAAACGCCAGACTTGTGCGTTCTGTGCGCTCAGTTCGATCTTGAACTGAAGCCAATACATCTGCTTCTGGATATGCGTCCCTGCCCAATCCGACTTCTTGCAGCTCAGAGCAAACTCGTTGAGGTCATTTTTACAATTTCTATGTTGTACAATTGCAACTTAGATTAGCTGACCTCAATCAAACTCAATATTTCCGACTAATACGAGAGCGTTATGGCATCACAATTCGTCTACCATATGAGCCGCGTGGGCAAGGTTGTTCCACCCAAGCGCGAAATACTCAAAGATATATCACTGTCATTCTTTCCCGGCGCGAAGATCGGCGTGCTCGGACTCAACGGCTCGGGAAAGTCGACGTTGCTGCGCATCATGGCTGGCGTCGACAAAGAATTTAATGGCGAGGCTCGCCCACAGGCAGACATCAATATCGGTTACCTGCCGCAAGAGCCACAGCTAGATGAAGAGGTTGACGTGCGTGGCAACGTCGAACAGGGGCTTGGCGAAATCATGGCGCTGCTCGAGGAATTTAATGCGATAAGCGACAAATTCGCCGAGCCAATGAGCGACGATGAAATGAACACGCTGCTCGAAAGGCAGGGCGATCTGCAAACCAAGATCGATGCTGTCGATGGCTGGGAAGTCGATAGGATACTAGAGCGCGCCGCCGACGCGTTGAGGCTGCCGCCGTGGGATGCCAAAGTTGCACATTTATCTGGCGGCGAGAAACGGCGAGTTGCTCTTTGCCGGCTTCTTCTGTCTAAGCCCGATATGCTCCTGCTCGATGAGCCAACAAACCACTTGGACGCCGAGAGCGTGGCGTGGATGGAGCGCTTTCTTCAAGATTATCCAGGCACCGTTGTTGCCATCACTCACGACCGCTATTTCCTCGATAATGCGGCGGGATGGATTCTCGAACTAGACCGCGGTCACGGCATTCCCTACGAAGGCAATTACACCAACTGGCTCGAAACGAAAGAGGCGCGACTGCAGACCGAAGCAAAGCAGCAAGCGGCTCACGAGAAAACCATTAAGGCCGAGCTCGAATGGGTGCGCGCGAATCCTAAGGGGCGCCAAAGTAAAAGCAAGGCACGCATAGCACGCTTCGAAGAACTGAATTCGCAAGAGTTTCAGACCCGCAACGAAACGCAAGAATTGTACATCCCGCCCGGCGCCCGTCTTGGTGACAAGGTTCTCGAGGTAAACAACCTTTGCAAAGGATTCGACGAGAAAACGCTGATAGATGATCTTAGCTTCAGTGTTCCAAAAGGCAGCATCGTTGGCATAATCGGTGGCAACGGAGCGGGCAAGACTACCTTTTTGCGCATGCTCGTGGGCGACGAAAAGCCGGACAGCGGCAGCATTGAGCTAGGCGATACGGTTCAGCTCTCGTATGTCGATCAGAGCCGCGATGCGCTTAACGGCGACAACACAGTGTGGCAGGAAATCTCCGACGGCAACGAGCAACTCGTCATCGGCCGCTACGAAGTGTCGTCGCGCTCGTATGCGAGCCGCTTTAATTTCCGCGGCGGCGATCAGCAAAAATTTGTGAAAGACCTCTCGGGCGGCGAGCGCAACCGTTTGCACATGGCAAAACTTCTCAAGCGCGGTGGTAACGTGTTGCTGCTCGACGAACCGACCAACGACCTAGACGTTGAGACCCTACGCGCACTTGAAGAAGGGCTGCTGACCTTCCCTGGTTGCGCCATTGTGGTCTCGCACGACCGCTGGTTCCTCGACCGCATCTGCACTCACATCCTCGCCTTCGAAGGCGACAGTCAGGTGGTGTGGCATGAAGGCAATTACAGCGACTACGAGGTCGATCGCAAGAAACGCCTTGGTGATGGCGCGGAGCCGACTCGAATAAAATATAAGAAGCTGGGCGGCTAAAATTTGCGACAGCGACTTGAAAAACCCCGGTGCAATGCGCTTCTAAGCAAGCCGAGCCGACTACTAAAGCTCTAGCTCGGCTCGGAGTTTTGCGAATCGCGCTTTCGCCTCGGCAGGATCGAGTCGTTTATTCACGCGGCTAGGCAAGGGTGTCGGCGAAAGCCCTTCGAGGTTTTCGCCGCGCATCACGCGTCGGCAAAACACCTGATAATGATGCTCGAAAATCGGCTGCCCTCGGCGTTGCCCCTCGTTTGCGAGCGTATACCACCCTGCCGCGCGGCCCGCGTAATAGACCGCGGGATGACTCCACGCAAAGTCGTTCTTCGGTGAGGGTGCAGAGCACGCTTCAAAATAAGCGTCGCGTGCGCTTGGTAAGCCGAACAGGTCGCCCCCGCGTTCACAAGCCTTTATCAGCTCGGCGAGGCTAGGTAAAAAGGTCTGACTTCGTACAATAGTTTTGGTTGCTGCGACAATCTGCTGAGGCGCATAGTCTTCGAGGCAGCTAAGCCAATATTTTTTCGCGATCGTCTCGCTGTCGACATCGGGAAACGCGCGATAATACTGATTGTGGTAGGCAAACTGTAGCTGCGAGAACACCCTATTTATCGCTGCGATATGATCGAGATCATCCGACGGCGAGGACGAGGCACTGCTTCTTTCTGGCTGCGCCAAATCAGCTTGCCCAACTGCGGTCGTCGAGTTGTCGGAGTCGTTCTGCAACGCTGCTCGTCCCTGCGCTACCATCGCGTCGATCTTCTGCATTCTGTCCTCCTCTCGTGCTCATGCCGCGGCTTGGTTGCTGTGCATCGCGCTGAAGTTTACGCGCCCACTCGGCCTTAACAAACTGAAGAAATGTCGTATTCCAAGACGCCTTGGCTTGCTGACTGTCGCGCCAGTATAGAACAAACTCGGCGACACGAGCATTGGCAAATTCGGCATCGATCTCGGCAAGCTGAAGGGTCTCGTAAAAGTCGGCGCTGGGCGTCCAGTTAGCAGCGATTGGCCTTGGGGTATCGTCGAAACCCTGCATCGCGCTGCAGCGTGCCCATTGCCTGCGAACATGCTCGATAAATCGTGTATTCCAAGGGCCCGAACTCGCGCCGCGCTCCTCCCAATAGAGCACGAATTCGGGAATCGCGTCTTCGATAAAGTGCGGATTCACGTCTGCGTTATGAAGTATCGACAGCGCCGGTGAACTCGGTCGCCATGCGGCAGACATCTCGCTAACTTGCTCGAACGCGCCGCGGCGGGTTTGCTCTTCGCGCCACAGCTTTAACACGTGCTTGTAAAAAGCGTTGCCCCAAGAGAAGCGCGCCTGACCGCGGTCACGCCAATACTGCACGAACTCTGGGAGCGCATCCCGAAGAAAGTTTTCGGGAATATTGTGCTGCTGACATTGTTTTATCCAAGTGGCTTCTGGCTGCCAGTTAGCTGGAATTAGTGTCGCCGCGCCATTCGTTTGCCTCTGCTGCGCACTTGCCGCATGCGTGTTCGCAGAGGATCCATAAACAGGGAGGCCCTGCCGGGGCGCTGCCATTTCGGTACTTGCGGCGTCATTGTCGCCAACAAAAGCCTGCGCAGCCACTGGAACGGCTGCCGGCTGTTGCCTTGGGTTCTGCGTCGCCATTACGCCGTCGTCTATCTCGAACCGCTGCGCAAGATGGGATGCGCCCTCCGAGACTTTGAGCAAACCGAGCTCTCGAAGGTTAGACTGAATTCGGCGAATATCGATTGGCGCCCAGAAAGGCAACACGCTCTGCAGCTGGTCGGCATCAAGCTCTACCCATTTTTCGTGCTCCGCACCCCGCGCTACGAGCACATGACGCATTGCAATAAGCTCACCAAGCACGTGCAGCATCACTGTCTCCTCTAGCCCGATGGTGGCTGCGAGAGTGGGTGAGATAAGGAGCGGTCTTTCAGGTATTAGTGTCGAATTCATATTGCTGCTTTTTCAATGCTCAATGCGGTAATCTTTCTTAAGGATACGCCGTGAAGCCAAGCACGTAAAAGACTTATCGTACTGAGCAGAGACAAAGGTTGATTTACACAATGCATACACACGTTATCCAGCGTTTTGTTGAGTCCCATGCTCTGCCTTCGAGCTATGCAGACGACGCCGAGCGCTGGTTTGTCCCTCTCGTCGATGAATTAGTGGCTGCGTTCGCGCGCAGCGAATCAACTGGCGCATCGCCCTTTGTTGTGGGCGTTAACGGATGCCAAGGCAGCGGCAAGTCAACCGCGAGCGAACTCCTTGAGTCGCTGCTGTCAGCTCGGGGCCTAGTCGTCGCAAGGCTATCAATCGACGACTTTTATCTCAGTAGACAACAGAGATTAACGCTTGCATCAACAGTGCATCCACTGCTGGCCACGCGAGGTGTGCCCGGCACGCATGACATTCCGCTTGCTCTCGCCACCCTTGCGGCGCTAACTGATACCAAACACTCTGATGGTATTCCCCTGCCCCGCTTCGACAAAGCAACCGACAATCCACTGCCGCGTGCGGAATGGCCTGTGCTTGTCTCGCGACAAGATCGCCCCGCCGCCGACATCGTGCTTTTCGAAGGCTGGTGTGTGGGTGTCACGCCGCAATCGGCGAGCGAGCTCACTAGTACCTGTAACAGCTTAGAGCGTGAATATGACTCGGATGGGCGCTGGCGAGGCTTTGTGAACGAGCAGCTCGCAGGCGACTATCAGACTCTTTTTAGCCAAATCGACAATCTGCTCTTCCTTGAGGCTCCCACCTTTGACTGTGTGTCGAACTGGCGTAACAAGCAAGAGAGACGCCTGCGCGAAAGCTACAAAACGCCTAAAGATAAAGCGCGGCAGGATGGTGACGACTCGAAAGCAACGCAAAGCTTACATTCGGTTAAACAAGCAAACGCGTTAATGAGCGAGGCACAGATAGCGCGTTTTGTTCAGCATTTCGAGAGGCTTACACGGCACTGCCTCTTACTACTGCCTTCAATCGCCGATACCGTTTTCGAGTTGGATACGAACCAGAGGATTGTTGGCAGGCGTTAAAGTCACGCCTGTCCATTACCCTAAACTCAAGCGGCCCCTCTTAGGCGGATTCTTGAGAGTAACCGAGCCTTACTATGCTGCGGCGCCTAACTATGCTGCGGCGCCTAAGGATGGCGTACTCGGCCGAAACTTGTTTAGCAGACTACTAACCCACACGCGCGCGACAAGCAGCGACAGCGCGACCGCCGCGAACTGCCGCCAGAGCGCGGTCTCTTCACCATGGCTCATTGCCGCTAATTGAAGCTCCCAACCGAATATCGCATAGAGCTGATTGAGTATGAGACCCGCCGCGATCGCAGTGACGATAACACCAAGCAGGTAAGCGACAAGCGAACGACTGCCCAACTGCTCTTTAATAACACCCATTGTTGCGATATTGGTCGCAGGCCCGGTAAGCATAAATACCAGCGCAGCACCGGGTGAAATACCGGCAAAAAGCAGACTCGCCGCAACTGGAGTCGATGCTGTCGCGCAGATATACATGGGCAGACCGATAATCACCATGACAAGCATTGCGACGACCCCGTCACCCCATTGCAAGAAAAACGACTGCGGGACATACGCTGTCACCAATGTCGCCGCTACGAGGCCGATGCATAACCACTTGGCTGTGTCGGAAATCATTCTGCCGTAACCATACTGAAATGCTTGCACGAAACGCTCGCCGAGGCTCGGCTGTGCGGCAACCACCACAGACTCTTTATTCATACTGCAGCAGCTCTTGGGTGCTGGCGCGGTATCCACAGCCTCTTCCTCCGAGTCCAGAGTGTTGACTAACACGCCTGCCACAACCGCGCTCACCAACGCTCCGATTGGACGCGCGATCGCGAAAACTGGCCCCAGCATCGCGTAGGAAAACGCGATGGAGTCTACGCCAGTCTCGGGTGTGGCAACGAGAAACGAAGCCGTCGCGCCCTTCGACGCTCCGGCCTTGCGCACGGCAAGCGCGGTGGGTATGACCCCACAAGAACACAGCGGCAATGGCGCGCCGATCAACGCGCCTTTGGTAATGGACAGCAGCCCCGGCTTAGCGAGTTGCTTCTGCACCCACTCGCTCGGAATAACCTGTTTGATAACCCCTGCAATGAAATAACCCAAAAGTAGCCAAGGCGCGCTCTCAATGACGAGATTCCAAAATATGCTCAATAAGTTACTCATGCATTTGCCTCCTCAATGGGTACTTTGCCGGCATCAAGTGCTTCGATAATCGAACAATGCACAGCGCTGTCCATGCCTCCATCACAGCTTTTGAGCAGCAGTTGCAGACTCTGCCGGATCTCCTCCAACTGCGCTATTTTTTCGTTGATCGACTCTAATTTGTGACGAGTGATCGAGGTGACCTCCTCGCACGTGTGATGATCACGGTCCAAGCGAATAGACAGCAGCTGCGCGATCTCATCTAAAGAAAAACCTGCGTCTCGCGCCGTCTTTACAAACTCAACACGGCGAATGTCTGCGTCACTGTAGCGCCGATACCCCGAGGCGCTACGCTCGCTCGACTCGATAAGCCCGTTTTTCTCATAAAAACGCAGCGTATGCGCCGACAGCCCGCAGTGCGCTGATAACTGACTGATTTTCATGATCTATCTAAGCCTCCCACGTTTAGACGCAGACACTGCGTCGTTTGATAGGACAAGTATAACCCTTAGAGCTTACTCTAAGGTCAAGGCTTAATAGAAGATTCTTACGCAAGCACTTTTGATAACCATACGCCTATGTCCGCAATCTCTTGCGGGCAAACCGCATGCTCCATCGGATAGGTTCTATACTCGGGCGTAAAGCCCAGTGCCTCGAGGCGCGCTTTACCCTCGAGACCCATACCTTCGACAACCACCGGATCATGGCTGCCGTGGCAGATGAGTGCAGGCAAGCCTGCCTGCACTGCATCCATCTCTACCGTCTGTGCGGTGGGGAAATACGTCGACAGCAACATCATGCCTGCAAGCCGCTTGGGATAGCTCAGCGCTGCCTCGTAGGTGATCGCACCGCCCTGCGAGAAACCGGCTATGACTATGCGATCCGGCGCTACGCCACGTTCGATTTCACGTTCGATGAGATCGTGCACCCACCCTGCCGATTGCTCGATCTGCTCAGTATCTACATGACGACCGCCATCCATCGATTTAATGTCATACCAGGCTGGCATGACATACCCGTTGTTGATCGTGACGGGAATAGAAGGCGCATGGGGGAAAATGAAGCGCACACCGACACCTGCTGGCAAATTAAGTTGGGGGACGATTGGTGCAAAGTCGTTACCGTCGGCACCGAGACCGTGCAACCAGATTACAGAGGCGGTGACGGACAGGCCCTTGGGCCACTCAAGTTCGACGGCGGGGAGGTATGGCATTGTAGGCTCTCACTCAAATAGAATTCTAGTCCTTCATAAATGGCTCGAATCCATGAACCTTGAGGACTTGTTGATGAGAAAGAATACATCAAAAGGACGGGAGAAGCATAAGGTGACGAATGGCTGGAAAGAGAGCAGAGGTTCTAAAAGTAGCTGACGTACCCTTGAGTTCAACCTTCTTCCGAAGATTTAAGAAGCTGAACAATAATATCGAAATTTTCATCTAACGAAGACAGCTCAGCAATCTTCGCGACGCTTGCCGCTTTCAGCCCCATATCATTCTTAGCATCAACATCGGCTCCAGCATTAAGCAAGGCTTTGATAATTTCTAGGCTACCCTGGCTTGCCGCACGATGAAGCGGTGTATCACCATCGGCATCGATCGTATTGATATCTGCACCATAGTCGATCAACAGCCGAACTATCCGAGGAGATCTCATGCTAACCGCGGCATCGATGAGGCTAAAATCAGGTTTTGATGACCTAGTTTGGCCTACGTCTAATCCTGAAGAAAGATAATTTTCCAGAGCTTCGAAATCATCAGAATAGACCATACTGTAGGCAGGATTTTTCTTCATGTCTTCCAGCGCGGAATATAATTCCGGGCTGAAGTCCCTCTCGCGAGCCACTTGACCTTGTGCATTCTTCAATTGATCTATATCGCTTAAACTAATATGCGACTCCAAACTTGCATATAAACTTGGCAATGCAGCTAATTCGATATCATATTCTCGCCTACTAATTTCAAAATTAGCGAGCATGGTGTTCAATTCGGCACGGAGTGTAATATCGTTATAAATTAATTGACCTACAGATGCTTTCTCGAAATCAGTAAGAGACAGAGACTCTAATGGTTCGCGCCAGAGCATTTCGAATTCACCACCTACAATTAGAGAGATTTTATCTTGGTCTGAGTGGGTTGGTACTTTCAAAGAGTCTCCGGCCAATTCTCTATATTCTTCAAATTCTTTTGAGTTAAAAATTGACTCGGCTATGTCATAAAAATAGCCTGATTCGAATAGACTAAGTGCGCTCATGAAAGCACCTAATTTTTCTTTCTCTTCGGTATCAACT
>Ga0228635_1001260_pt1 | contig 12785 bp, 1 predicted proteins | sample 44DmetaG_FD_182699 | JGI IMG/M metagenome (GOLD analysis project Ga0228635, IMG submission 182699) | Seawater microbial communities from Monterey Bay, California, United States - 44D | ecosystem: Environmental > Aquatic > Marine > Coastal | place: USA: California | collected 2016-09-30 | reverse complement strand
TCGTCTTTGTCGTCGTCGCCTGAGGACGCATCTCGTGGTTGTCCTAATATATCCATGATCGCACCCAATGTATTGTCAATATGGGTGTGCAAAGTCCCATCTCTGGTTCTGGTAGATATTTCATTTGATAAGAGTTCAATCAATTCTTTGTAATACCGATGATGTACCCATTCGACAATCACTTTATTGTCTGTGTCGTTTATTATGACGTCACGAAAGAACTCACATAAACGAGATGATGCTGTATTATGCAGTCTGCGATCCTCATTAATGTATGCATTGTATTGCGCAAGTCGATTAGGATGGTTTGTCTTGTCAATATTGTCTATATTAAATGTATTGCGATGTTGTTTCAATATAGTTTGCGATCTATTCAGTGTTGTTGTAGTGATTCCATATGCTCTTAATGTCCTTGTAATTAGTTCTTGACTGCCAGATTGGGTGATACCTGTCCAAAAATACTTAAGATCGTCTATTTCTGTAAAGGGTGTGTCCAATTGTCTTAAGACGACCTTACGGGCTTCTTCGAGGTCTGTTTCATACAATGAGTTTGGTAGCAGTGCTTTTTGCAACTTAGCAAATATAGCCGGACTGACTTTAGTAACTTGTTCCTTTATGTACGTCTCTAAACCATATGAATGCGGCGGCGAAACCATCTCCATGTCAAAAAGCTTAGATGAATCAGACAAAATTAGGCTAACAAAGAACTTATTCAAAGCACGAGACGCACGTTGATGACAATCGTTGTCTTGTTTTAAAAAACTTTCCATTGTCTCTGTATGTTCAATAATATTGCCCACCAAAAAACCGTTCGTATTTCTTCTAGTTGTAACAAAGATGTTTTGAGCAAGCTCGTGCTCTTTTTTGATGTTCCATAGTGAGTCTCTTGCAGTCTCATAAAGACGTTGAACGATTTTAAAGTCTCTGAAGTCGGCGCGCTTAACAATGTTTCCCCAGCTGTCTTCCAAAGTATCAATGTAAGTAAATTTAGTTAAAAGTTGTTTGTTGATGTCATCTTTGTTCTTTTTAATCTCACTAGATGATAACGCAGACATATTTCGATCCTTGGATTTGGTAAACGCTTTCTTCAACTTTCTTACATTTGTTTCCATTTCTTTAAGTTTGTTTGTATCAATGTTGAAGAACCTCTTAATAGAAGAGAACAGCGTGGTATCTGTTTTAGCACATATAATTCGATTATTCAAGTTTTTAATGTATGACTTCACTGCCGTGAGCAACGATTGGTCATAAAGAGATGGAATTTTCACGTAGTCAACACGTATATCGTTGCAGATACAGTTGATCCAACATTCGTTGACCAGATTGATTGCATCGATGTTGTGTTGCGTGAACTCTTTCGTAAATTTGGTGTATTCTATAAATCGACTCTCAACGTTTATAAATGTATGATCAAAGATCCTCACCATATCTGCTTTGTCCTTTTGGAGTTGTTCTATCCGTGTTTCCAGGGTTTGTAGGCTTGTCACAGCATTGAAGATAAAAGCTGAACTTTCTATTGCTCTTCCGCCTTGTAAAGGAGCTTGTACATCTATTGAGTAATCAAAGTTACGAAAGTTGTGTTCGGCCTCGTTAGCTTTTTGCTTCGCTGACTCGAGCTGAGCTTTGTGCTCTTCATTGAGTTCACGAGGTTCTTCACTGGATGAGGCTGCTTGTCTTTCTTCCATTCTTATTTCAGCTTTCTCCGCTCTTATTTCAGCTCTCTCCGCAGCGCCTTCCATTCTTATTTCAGCTCTCTCCACAGCGTCTTCCTTTCTTATAGTAGCTCTTTCCTTAGCCTTTCGGTTGTCTTCCGATGGCGGTGTTACAAGACCAAGGAAAATAGACATAGAAGATATATAAGGAAGTATTTGTACAACAATATCGGAATAGGTACCATCAGATACCAAGTTGCGGTTTAAAGCACCCCTCAAATAAAGAGAAAATCCAAACCATTTCATCCTCTGGTCAAATGCTATTGGCATCTCGCTTTTTTTTAGTATGTTTAAATGTCTTTTCACTATGTCTTCCATCTCTTTTCTCAAAATATTTACAGCAGCAAGCTTCTTCTTATCAAATCCAGGTGCACCAGGTTTGATGTTACTGAAATACATTGCGTATTTTTCGCTCATGTTGGAAAATTTCTGATACTTAAAAGCATCTGGAAGATATTCTAACTGATTTCGTCTACCTGTAAAAAGGTTCATAAGAGGGCTCACGTCCATACCAAACCAAGTTGTCTCAGTTGGTACAGTATATCGATCTCTGAACAGTTCGGCATTGTCCACTGCAATCTTATGAAAATCCAAAGACCCAAAACTCAGTGTTATTTGAACCATTCGAGTGGGTGAAGGCCTTTCATTTATTGCAAACATGTACAATGCATAGGAAAGGGCAAGACTTACACCAGTACACAATGCATATCCCACAGGAAATGCAGCCACCAGACTTGTTTGGTAATCGCTCAATACCTGAGCACCTCCATATACCTGAGCAGTCTTTACTAGTGTTTCCGCCAAGAACAAGAAGTATTTCGAATCTATTTGATGTAACCTCATACCTGTGCCTGTAACATTTGGTTCGAACGGCCAGTCGAGTTTATATTGGAGGACTTTAGAGTACGTGACAAAATGAAGAAGTAGATCTGCCCATGTCCAGGTCGTTTCTCTGATAAAGTTTGAGCTATCGAGTGCGTATTGAAATTCTTCAATTAGTGTCAGCTTACCACTGTCATCAGTACGACTGCATATCGATGACACTTGATGTGCAAGCCTTTGTATACCAGGAAAAATTGGCTCTTTGTATGCTTTTTTGGTCATAATAACAATATTCATGATCCGACTTGGCAGCATACACACTGTCACGTGAGGATCCTCATCTTCATTGGTTATAGACGCATTCAACATGCTGCCTTTAACAGTTGTTTCGAATAACAGTGAACAGTGTTCGATGGTTTCAGGTGTTAGTACTTCTTGAATGGGCAAAGTCAGTGTTTGTGCAGGCTCGGTATCCACGACTTTAACAGGTACGTTCCGTATATGGTCTTTACCATCTTCAAAGGGGCGTTTTTGGGGAGTCGTTCGGGGAGTCGTTCGGGGAGTCCGGTCCATTATGTTATATTTTTTGTTCTTTACTATTATATAAATTATTTTTATATTATCTCATTCATACAACTGTGTATAAATATCTATATGGTTTTCTTGTAAAAATTAAGAATTACAAGACAATCAAAATAATCAGTTATTTGGCGTCAATCAACCGGTGCCAGCTGAGAGCACCAAACAGATTTCGGACAGTGCCATAGAACTGACGAGAGGATACTTCTCAGACACTTTTAGCTGAAGTTGAGCTGCATTCTTAAATCGTTTCTCGTACCATGATAGGTTTTGTCGATTCCCAATGGGTGGCAGGTTCGGTTCGGGTGGTTCGAGAAGCTCTGTGTACGTATGGTTTAGCAACCAGTTGTTCCATCCATAACGAGATTTCGCCCTCTCCAATACTTGTTCTTTGGCTACTTGTGATTTGTCGTCATGTACGTATTCATCAAAGTCTTTAACCCATCGATCGAGATCTTCATACACGCCTTTCGTATTATCGCTGATCTTTTGAAAAGCGGTTTCACTAAGAGCTTCGATCTTTTCCTTATTAAACTTGATGTTTTTTAGGTATGACCTATCGCGAGCACGAATTGTCTCTGTAATGTCAGGTGGTTTCTTGTCCTTTATAAATATCTCACCGTCATCTACTTCTGGCAATTCTTCAAAGTACTCTTTACAATCAAAAATAGAGATATCTTGAAGTACGACACCAGTGATGCGGTAGAACAAGGCAAGAGCTAAATATACAGAGTACACGAATTGTGCACGGGTTTCGCGGTTGAGAAGCTCAGCTTGACGTACGTTGTCCTTTTGCTTTTTTTGCATCCATGGATCATATTTCACGGTGCAATGGTAAAGATTTCTATATCTGTGTGCAGCAGCTTTGACCTTCAGTTTTTTTTCTAGTTGTCCAATGGGAACATTTCCAATTTTGTCCTCCCACGATTCTATGTTGTCTGCATAGTCAAGTAGGTCATCCTCAGGTACGTTCACCCAGTCAAGCCATGCATCTCTCTGAGACTTTAAAAAAGCTTCGCCTTTAAACGCTTCGTCATCCACTGCGCCGGCATAGTGCTTGTGGACATACCGTCTGAGTTGATATCCAACACGTAACTTCATTCGTTTGTAGGCTTCTGCAGTTGGTACGACAACAGAAGGCTTGACGGATCTCGGTGAGTGGAAGTGTATACGCGAAACTTGTTGTTTAGTGTTATTCAAAATCAAGTTGTTGCCGTGTGCCAGTAGTAATGACTGCAGTACACGCTCGGCGTTCCAAAGGCAAACAGAGCTTTGGTGTGCAAGCGAGCCATTGGACCCGTTCTTTGAGAGTAAACGCACCGCGTGTGGAAACGTAACAGGTTTTGTCAGCTGCGCGCAACGGTACAGTAGTAGTGACCAGACCTGATGTTGCAGAGCTCTGCGTTTAAGAGTTTCTGCATTCTTAATTAGTTGTCCCACTTGTGCCCAAGCGATGTTTCCTGCTTCAACCTGCTCTTGTGTAAACTGTGCTTCGACCTTCCTCTGGATTACTCTAGAGCGAAAACATAAATCGTGAGCTTTCTTGCTAACAAATTTAGCACTCGACAACAATATTGAAATTACGATCAAAGCGTGGTCTGCAATCCCCAACAATAGTGCGTAATCGCGCCACCCCCCATTCCATCCAAGCATAAAGGAACTTGTATCGAATTCAGTGGGTTCTTCTTCAAGATCTTCGGGATCTTTGAGATCTTCGGGATCTTTGAGATCTTCGGGATCTTTGAGATCTTCGGGATCTTTGAGATCTTCGTGATCGTTGTTATAGCCCAATGTGAGGGCAAGTGGGCTCATCACTACGTTGAGTGATTTTTTTATAATGTTATCCTTCGAAACCATGTCTCCGTCGTGTGCCATATGACGTTTTGACATGTCACTCTCAGAGACTTCGTCGCTGCCGTAATGAGTTTCCTCTGTTACATATTCAACACCTCCGTCATGTATCTCAGGGTTGAAAACAAATTCAAACAGTCTCGTAAAAAATGAGTCAGATGATGCATCCTGTTTCAAAATATCGCCGCTGTCGTAATCCTCCTTGAGTTGACCGTCATCTCCTTCATTCCCGTCATCTCCAGTCTTGCCCCCTGCACCGCTCTCTATTATAGATTCAACTCGATCGCCTTCAACTCGATCGCCTTCACCTCCACCGTATTTTCTTTCAATCTCGTCATTTATATCAGAGTTAAATATTATTTTTCGCATCCACATCAAAAGCGAGTCCTTTACTTGATACGATTTCAGAGGACTGTCATTCACATTGGCATCCTCTTCTCTTTCATCGCGACCACCTCCTTCTGCAGATCGACTTCCCTTATCAATCTCTACAACTGGAAATGGTGAAGTACTCAAAGGCAAAATGTTTGGTGGTGACGCTGAACGACTGAGTGGGCGCTGTATACTATCTAAGTTATTGCGCCGCTCTTTAATGATATGTTTTAATGTCTCCAACATCAACTCAGGAGTTTCGCGTAATCTCTTGATATCGTAGAGTTGTTTAATAATGTCAGTGTAGTTACCCTGACTTTCTTCTTTAAAATTACCAAGCAACTCGTGATAAATATTGTTATTCTCAATGCTTCCCCGGCTTGCACTTGGTACAGAGTTCGACGTGGTTGGTAGATTTGTATTGAGAATTGTACTAATGTCCTCTACAACAACAGCCTCGCTCATCGTGGGGTCAAAGACGGTCGTACCGTCTGGAAGTGATGTAAATGACATATCGTTCTGTTTGCAGATTTTAATAGAATCTTCAATACCGACGATGCTTGATGCTATTGCATGATAACTGTAATTGTCGTCTGTCAAAATAGAAAACGACTTATCTGCAGCTTCCACATATGACATTGGATACGGGTCTGTCAAGTCGTATGTTGTGTCAAATGAGGTAGCAGTTAAGATACATTCTCTTATCGTAGGCATTTTGTTTTCGAATTGTATCGTAGGCGTTTCGTTTTCAACTTGTGTTTTTGGAGGAGGTTGTCTCTCTTCGCCTTCATACGTCATTCCAGGCTCATTACGTACTGTAAATAGGTCGTCATATTTACCTTGACCTTGTTCTTCTTCATTGTCAAATACCTGGTTGTCAAATACCACTTCAGCTTGTCTTCCCGGCTGACCTGGAGTTGTCAAGTCCAAGGAAAATTGTCCTGAAAAAAGCACAAGCGTCTTTGTGTCTGTACCAGACTCGAACGGTGATGATAGGTCGTCATCATCATTTGAAGATTCAGACTCAATCCGTTGCGATGGGTCCTGATCATTTGTATCCTTTTCTTTATTAATATACACTTTTTTTGAAAGATTAAGACTGTCCGCAATATCTCGTTGAGCAACAACATAGACACGTGAAAGGTGCACACCGATTGATGTTTCTGTCGTGTTACTATTAGAATCGCTCTTCACAGTGACAACATACGGATGACGTGCTCTAGGTTCAGTATGTAGACCTGCGGCAGTACGAGACCGGTCCTCAATTACAATGACGTTTTTTGATCCTGTTGTTGTTGAAGCACTTTGCTGCTCCAAGACTTTCACTAAATCTTCGACGAAAATCGGCATTGTCTCAAACCCCTGTGACCCAAAAGCTGCCATTGAAGGGATGCTTGCATCACCGTGTGCAAATGGTACCCAATGAAGTGTGGTAAATGATGATGAATAGCCGCCATTGAAATCACTCATGGCCTCCGCAACGATGACCTCTGCATCACTGGCGCCAGGCGATGTTTGTTCAAATGGGACACGTAGCTGTTCTAATGACGTTCTCAGTCTGCTGCGCATCATACGGTCGTTTATGTCGAGCCGTGTTTTTGCATTTCGAACGCTAAGGGCACGTATAACGTTCCATTTCGATTGAGGTGTTGATGGTATTACTGGTCGATTCGGAACAAATCCATCGATTGTTGAGTACAATCCGATAGCATTTAGAGTAGCAGCATTTGTTATTGATCCAACAAATTGTTTAAAGTCTTGGAATGACCTATGATTCTGATATAATGAAATAAGAGCAGGTCGCATTGCAATGACATCCATGACGGCCATGTTATGCGACAGTGGGTCGCACTGAATGTGTTCTGCAAACAAGTTAGTGCGTACCCAAGCGGCGTATGCTTCTATTACTTTCATTTGATACGACTTTTCAATAACTGATATCGCATTTGGTTGCATAGTACGTGTAAAGTGCAATCTCATTGTTCTGTCGAGTATTTGCATTGCATTCTGTAAGGCATAAAATGGGAATTTACTCACTGTACTGCTGTCGAGGTTTTTAAGGGTTGCGTAGGCCTTTATTACTTCATCCAGCTGCATATCGGCGGTTTTAGGCCACAGCGAATGTCGCGTGTGCAAAATTGACCCATCTCGATTGGCGTACTTCATCGTAGTTGTATCGATTTCCGTCCTACGACTCCATGCTTTAATGGCACACATGACTCTGTAGGCATCTCGTCCACAAGGGTAGCACAAAAAGATAGGATCACGGTCTCCGACAACAGAATTATATCCAAAAGATGCATGTTGTATCTGAACACCCCTTTGGTCGCGGTCTCCAACAACAGAATTAGATCCAAAAGATGCATGTTGTATTTGAACACCTCTTTTTAGTAGCTCGACAACATACGGTACACATCGTGTGGTATGAAGTAACGCTCCGTTGATGACCATGTCAACACCACTGTTGACTTCGTCGTGACTGCGACGTATCAGGCTGTCAATTAGTGAGTCCGAAAAGGCGGAACGTGCGATTGTTTCGGCCACTGTCACTGTCTTTGAAGGAGATCCACTTACATCAGCGTGCAGCCATTGTAGGTGTACAGGAGCATATTCCAAGCCGTATTTTATGTGATCTAAAACCTCGTGTGGCGGGATTTGACATTGCGGAGAGTAGATGATTCCAGTAAATGGCTTCATGAGTGGACGTCGTATGTCATCCATAACGTTCGACTTGTTGAATATGAGTTTGCGGGCATCATAAATCTCAAACATCAGATCCCTGCCATTGCACTCCCAGTCATTAAACATTGCAACCAAACGCGAAGAGTATTGACATACTCGACTCAATTCGCTCACAGCCCCTTTTATGTCTGGGAAGCGCTTTGATATGCCAGGAATGTTTTCCATGTCAACAACCTCCGTGTCAAACTCTTCATAAAGGCTGGGTGTGATGCTCACTGTCGACTCTACAGTAGAGCGCTGCGGTAGAATTTTGGCAATACACTCTTCGCGGCGTAATACATGACTCTCAGCTGGTCTGTTCTTCTGCATTGTCCTCCATAACACGTCGAGAGGTCCATTGTAATTGAGTCCCAACCCTTCGTGGCTTGCAATACGATGTATATTATCACACAAATTCTGGCGCGTGGTTTCCCTCATACCAGTTAAGTATTGTGCAATATTTGTGCCAGCTGTTGCAGTTGATTCACTCCCAGTCGCATCCCACATCGCTCTGGGAATGAAATTGTAACTCTGCAGCCACTCAAACAGCGATATATCAACAGCGTTTAATCGTTTATTTGCACATACAACCCTTTCAAATGTACGGATCTCTTTTTGTAGATCTGTCACATCTTTAGAATAACCCGCATCAATCCACGCGGCTTGCATACCAGTTTCCTCATCAGATTCAATCTTCCATCCAAACGGGGTATCGTAGCCAGCGGCCGCGTCCTCGATTATTATCCTTAACTGAATCCAAGCAATGTTTCGTCGAAGGACATCTTGTTTCAAACCATTTGTGATCATTGCGCCATTGGAACTCACCCACCCCATGCTTTCCTTGTTTTCTTTGGTTCGGGCTGGTTCTTCTTCTTTAAGACCAGCAAAATCAGAAAATTCTCTTGCAACCTTCGAGATATACCTGGTACCTGCCCATAGGTTGAACTCAGTGGAAGATCCCTCCACAATCCATTCCATCAATACCTTTTCTTCTCCAAACGATGCACTGTTGAGCTGCTTTCCAAATCGAAGCTTTACGTTGCCGCTGCTATCCGGTCCGCGTATTTTTCTTATTCGACGAAGAGCCTCTGTAAGTTTTTTCAATGTAAACCGCACTCGTTTGGGCTGCACCGACGGTTTATTCAACAATGCCGACTTGACAGCATCGACAACTTTAAGGTATCCCGATTGTTTTAGTTGTGTTGTTTCGTTTGGAGTCAATGGGGTACCCTTTACAAAGGGATCTGTAACATTAGGACCTGATCTTTTATAGACAACCCCGTTATTGACCATAGCTGCTAGTTCCGTCGGATTAATTTTGCTAAAGAGAAGAGAAAGATCCATAATGGAATAAAGAAAACTCATGATTGCACCCGAAGTTTGCATTACGTCCATGAATTCTGCAAACCCCCAATGTGTTTCACGTGATCCATACCACGAGGTTGCAGTAGTATGCACACTTGTTATTATTGACGGAAGTTCTATCAGTTTTTTGAACCACGACACATCCGTTAATCTCATAATCGAGTTATATGTTGCAGCAGCTCCTCCAAATCCCCAACGTATCTGAAAAGCAGCAACGAACGCGGATGCCCACCATCCAGATGCAGCTGATGCTTGTGCTTTTCTGACATTTGACGCGTCTACTATTTCAATGTATGGAGCATGTGTATGCCTGCAAGGATATGCGGTCAATACCGATGGTGCAGTGACGTCGTCAACACTGTGCGGTGTGACAGACATTTCTTTCAAAAAACGCGGGGGCAAGTCGTCACCATCCACTCGGAGGCGTTGGTAAAACTCAATTCTCACAGATTCTGGCGGCACGTCGAACTCATCAACTGCGCATGTTATCAGCAGCGGCCCAACGAATCGCCTTTCTGCCTTGTCGTCCATGTGCCCTTCAGCGGTTCCATATTCCTCTTTTACATTTACATCCAGTGTGTTTTCTTTGTAATTATATACAGTGGCGCTGTTGGTGAGAGTACGTGTTGGTCCGGCATGGAATGAATGCAAGTATACGATGTTTTCGTTGTAGTTGCTAACAATCCCGGCACCGTTCGTGCTCCTGTTTGATGGAGTTCTCTCCACTCCGTCGACCAATAATTTGTATTCACCTTTCGATTTCTTAACTCTTATCTGTGTCATTTTGCAAGATGGACGTGGAGGAACAAAGGCATCGGGTGCATAGTAGACTGGCAGGTCGTTTAGGTCAGTTTGTTGCGATACGTCTCCCGTCTCAAGTAGTATTCCCGTATCTGGCGTTGTGACCGCGTTGATCTCTCGTGTGTAAATGGACGCCACGCCGCGTTGCGCCATCGACGAAAAATACACTTTGTTTATATCAGGTCAATCCCACCTTCCTTTAAAATGCAGACTGAGCTGTATGTGTGATATCCACGAAGGTCGAGTAAAAGTGTAAGAGATGCAGTGAGTCCAATAGCGCATAGCAAAGCTTCCGCAAATGGAAGGAAGCCTCGACAGATCGAAAGGTAAAGATGCGTACACTGACGTCGTCTCCTCGATGATGTACCGCGTGCACGAGGGCCTGCGACGGTCAATAAATGGTACCTTGATGGGCCACGAGACGGCAAGGTGCATGGAGACACTCAGGGAAGACTTGAAGAACACGAGCACAAACTCGTCCGCTGGGCAGCATGTATTGAACATGCGGTTTGCCCTCGGTGCCGACGATACGACGTACCTCAACTCGGCCATTTCAATGCTTTACACCGGATCCCACTCGGATATCGACGCGATGTCCATTGCCCCTCCCGACATAAACAAACAAATAAGAAAGGCCGTCATCGCACAACTTCGATCAGACACCATCAAGAGACGGAGGGATGCAGGGCGTGTGATAATGGAATTGGCAGAAACCATCGTATTCTACCTCAGTTTTGAAACTATTAGACAGATGCTCAATATTGCCATGGAAAGTCTTTACTTTTCCACAATCGACGACCCAACACTATATGTTATCAATACTTTTCTTCAAGATCCATGGGATGCGAACAAAGTTTTGAATCACATCAAGAAAAACGCAGAGGATAAGAGTGTTTATTACATTCTAAAATTATTAGAAACTGCATTGGACACGGACTCTTCAGTTGGAAGGGCAATCGATCACATACTCGTCGACATCTCTGGCGCTCCAGAGGAGAGCGCAGAACACGAAAAAAACGAGGCAGTTTCAATATATGACAGATTAGAGGCACAGTTCCAAAAACAATTTAAGCATGTGATGTCAAAGATCAATCTTACTGGTACTTCAACGGGTGCCGGAGTGACACACGATGCTCTTTTACAACTAGAAGCTACACCATTAAAGACAATGCCTACTTTTTCGACAGCACCACTCACAGAAAACGAGTCTAGGTCATGTTTACAATATATAAAAGATCGTCGAGATCGACCTGAAAGACTACCGGCAACTAAACTACCCTTTATTACATATTGCGTAAAGCGCGGTATTGTTGGATTGAAAGGACCCCTCCACGTAGATTGCGCGCAAAACGTTTACGAAGGTATTACCGATATGGAGAAGATGTTCAAGTACGAACTTCCAGACTACAAAGTTACTTCGGTCAAAAAGATAATAAATCCAACAATCCCGCAAAATGACATTTCTTTGACATATGTGCAATCTCGTGATCATTTTGAAGTCACTGTGCATGATGCTATCATAAAGGGATTGAACTCTGCCGTTGATATAGCTGTTTCACAATTCGATGGAGATTATGCATTTGTGCCTCACGACCCTGAATATCCTGGTATCGAAGCACGATTGTGTATTAAATGGAATCCAGAAGGAGAGTATGGTGAAAATATTGCCACGACAGCTGCACTCGAACATGTTGCCACGCGATGCCGACAGATGGCAATTCAAACACCTTCTATTGAACAATATCGTGTCCTAAAGGGAATGTATGCTCTGATGGCAACTGGAATACACTTGAGGCGATTGGCTCCACATGCTAAGACAATCATGCAAGCTCGAACTAAAGAAAAACACAACAGGCAACATATATATAATATTGATGAACCACGGATGATAAAATGTACAACCCCGCACGCCGCCTACAATGCATCTCATTTTGCAGTGCCATATGATGTTGGTTACGATAATTTCGATGATACTACAACAATCTATCATAACAATAATACATATCCATATAATCTTCAAAACTTAAACTGGACCGAAGTGAACTGTGACTTCAACAGTCAACTTCGATCATACGGAGACGTCAATACAAAAGCGGGAATACTTTCACTAAATGAAAACAATGGAAGCAATAAACAGACATTACTTCCAGAATTCATTATTGGACCGACTGTTCAAGAACGAGATTGTGTGTTCTATGCTGGAGCAGATCTGCGCAATATCAACGACGATGCGCACAAGAATCTGGTTCCTTTGTCTTCTCCCATGAACACCATTCGCCTCCTAGAACGAGAGTCGATGCACGCAATCGTCCGGTATGCCCTCCTGCACTCGCATGCCTTGCACGGCGTCAACGACAAAGACTGTGTAGACGAAGCAGAAGAGGTTGCTCGTGAAGCCACGCTACGGTCGTCAAGCCACGGTCAAGATCGTCGCGACGACCCCCGGAAAGGGATATGGAACGACGTGCTTCGAGAGGTCGCAATAAGCAACGACAGGCTGTACACGTTCATACGCACGCTGTCCGGTGCCATGGGCGAGGAAGCCAGCGTCCTCCTGTCGAG
>Ga0228635_1001254_pt1 | contig 12831 bp, 11 predicted proteins | sample 44DmetaG_FD_182699 | JGI IMG/M metagenome (GOLD analysis project Ga0228635, IMG submission 182699) | Seawater microbial communities from Monterey Bay, California, United States - 44D | ecosystem: Environmental > Aquatic > Marine > Coastal | place: USA: California | collected 2016-09-30 | reverse complement strand
TTATAATATAATAAAACAAAAAAAAAACAATAAATTAAAGCGCTTCAAAGCTTTTAACTTATACATTTACAAAAACAAAATACAACAAATGAAAAAATCATATTTAGTAATCGCCGGAATCCTTGTTTTGGTTTTGGTGGTTGTTTTTAGCTATAGCGGAACCTATAACAAAGCGGTAGGATTGCAAGAAACATTAGATCAGTCCTGGAATGATGTTGGTGCAGCATATCAAAGGCGCGCAGATTTGGTTCCTCAATTGGTTGCAACTGTAAAGGGTGCGGCGGAAAACGAAAAAGGCATATTGACTGAGGTAACAAAAGCCAGAGCAGGAATCGTCAATGCAAAAACCCCAGAGGACATGGAATTTATGGGTAAAAAAATAAATACTGCAATAAATTTGGCATTTGAGGCTTATCCGCAAATTAGGTCTACAGAAAATTTTGGTGCTTTACAAGCTCAATTGGAAGGAACTGAAAACCGAATCAATAAATCCCGAAAAGATTACAACGCCACCGTTAAAATCTATAACACTTATATTCGAGGGTTTTTCACGAGTATGATATTGAATGAAGAGGAGTTTCCTAAAAAAGAAGGGTTCCAGGCGAATAAAGGAGCTGAGAATGCTCCTGAAGTAAACTTTGATTAATAGCGTGTTTTCTAAAGATTTTTTTTCACAAGTTCAAAAACAAGCAATACAGGACGCAATTGCCAATGCTGAACTAAACACCTCAGGTGAAATACGTTTGCACGTTGACGACAAGTGTTCAGGGGAACCTGTAAGTAAAGCTATTGAGACGTTCCAAAAGCTTAAAATGCACGAAACGGAGCTACGAAATGGTGTGTTAATTTATGTGGCAATAACAGACAAGAAGCTGGCAATCATTGGTGATAAAGGAATAGACGCTGTTGTAGCTGAGGATTTTTGGGATGACATTAAAAACAAGCTTATTGAAAGCTTTAAAGTTGAAAAATTTACGGAAGGACTTGTTCAAGCTATTGAGCAGTCAGGAATTCAGCTCAAGTCGCATTTCCCTTTTCAGTCAGATGATACGAATGAATTGAGTAACGACATCTCTTTTGGAGCGGATCAATCTAAATAAAATGAAAAAAACATTTTTAATTTCTGGCCTTTTCGTTCTAACCATAATTTTTACATTTTTTGGACAGTCCAAATTGCCTTCAGCTCCCGTTCCTTTTAAACTATATAATAATATTTCTAGGGAAATGCCAGGTTTTTTGTCATCTCAACAGGCCCAAAAAATAGAGGAGAGGCTTAGAAGTTTTGAAGACAGCACGGGCAATCAAATAGTAGTCCTTGTTATTGACGATCTTATGGGTTACGATCCTGAACAATACGCGACGGGTATTGGAGAGTCCTGGGGTGTTGGTCAAGAAGAAAAGGATAATGGAGTTGTTTTTCTTATTAAGCCAACTGGAGGAGAGGGTGAACGTAAGACCTTTATTGCAATTGGAGAAGGATTAGAGGGGGCAATTCCAGATGCAACAACTTGGACCATCATTAACAATGATGTAATCCCCAGGTTTCAGGAAGGTGATTTTTACAATGGCGTAAATAATGGTGTTGGGGTATTAATCGATTTAGCCAACGGTGAGTATAGTGCAGAGGAATACGAGACAAAGGCGAACGAAATGAGCTGGGTTGATATTTTATTACTCGTTATTATTATCCCGATTTTCATTTTGGTATTTATTTTTGGTCGCAAAAATAATGGAGGTCGCGGAGGAAGAACTTTTTACGGAGGTGGATTTAGTTCCGGAGGTGGAAGCAGTTTTGGAGGTGGGAGTTTCGGGGGTGGTAGCTTCGGTGGCGGAGGTGCTGGTGGAAGCTGGTGATATTTTTAGTCCAACAGTTCTAATTCTATAAAGCGTTGTGTTTCTTTTTTATACATGTTGTAAATACTTCCTGTGGCAGGCCCATTAAACCCAGTATGAATGCGAATAATTTCCCCATTACTATTTACGAAAAGTGTAGTCGGGAAGCTTATAATCCTATTTAGCATCGAAAAACGTTTTGAGGCTTCTTTTTTACTTGCTCTTCCTGCGAGTAAAACTTGGTACGGAAGCTTGGCTTTTTTTGAAAATTTTTTTAAGTGCTTTTTCCTTTCTCTTTTTGTTTTTTGACTTTCAAAACCAAGCGAAACAATCTGCAGTCCATCCTTATTATATTTTTTATGAAGGGTCTTAAAATAATTGGTTTCGTCAAGGCAGTTTGGGCACCAGCTTCCCATAATTTGTAGTACAGTTAATGGGTGATTTTTAAAGTTAATTCTTTTTCGACCGAATCTTAATGAATGGAATTTCATCGAGGATAAATCATATTCGGTTTCGTTAAGATAAGTCAATGCATTCGGGTCAGCTATTGAAGCCTCATGATCTTTTACACCTTTCCAATTGGTTTGATAGGATGCACCGCTATAGAATTTTCCTTGCAGGGTATCACCAAATATTTTTGCCGTAAATACAAAAGCATGTGCACCGTCAAAGCACGATAAATATATCCGGTCACCGAAAACATTACCATCTAGAAAGCGATAGTCACCAGTTTCTGTGAGAAATGTACCTGATAACTTATTTTTATCTTGCTCAAAAAGACCTATGGCCGGCCATGAATTTTTACTATTTCCAAATATCACCTGGTAGGAAGAAAACACCTTATTATTAAATCCATTAGCTTTACCCTCAAATCTAGTTCCTCGCGATTGCGTTCCCGACAATGGAAAGCTTATTCCTTTTCTATTGTCTCTCCAGTAACCAAGAATATTATTAGAATCTTTAAAGGCAAACTTTAAATAGCTATCCATTTCATTAAATTGATAGATGAGTGAGTCTTTATCAATGGATACAGACAATGGGATTTTTTCTTTCCCATTGACAACATATATTTCTGAGGTATTGGTTTTTTTAATAAAAAAAGGTAGGTAGAGGCGATCATTTAGTGCAATTTCGAATCGCCAATCCTCGACTTGACTTAAAGAAATATTTTTTAAAACGAATAATGAAAGGAGTAGAAGGAAGCATTTAATCATAGATTAAAAGTACCAACTTTTAGTTGTTTTTATTCCTTTAACTTTGTTTTGGTGAACATTCAATCAATTTTCTTTTTTCTTTTTTTCTTCATCAGCTCCAACAGTGTGTTTTCGCAAAAGCCACCATTGAAAGTATTGAGTTGGAATGTTTTTTTGCGTCCGGGAATATTGCGAGACAATCAAATGAAACGCGTTGAACCAATCGGAGAATATTTAATGCAAACAGGTGCTGACGTTATAATTCTCCAAGAAGTATTTCATAAAAAGGCAAAACGGACACTGATAAAAAAATTACAACAGATTTACCCTCACTTTACCTCTCGCGGTCCTATCTCATTTTGGGGTGTTTCATCTGGTGTACTTATTTTTTCAAAGCTACCTCTTTTGGATGAGGTCTTTATTTCCTATAATTCTGGAATTGGTTCCGATAAACTTGCTAAGAAAGGCTTAGTACATATAGCGTTTAATTTTCATAATAAGCGATTAGATGTTTTCGGTACTCATCTTCAGGCGGGAGCCTCAAACAAATGCAAAGCGATTCGAAAGCAGCAAATCATGGTATTAAAAAATGCTGCAGATTCTGTGGATTCATCAGGTGGATTAATACTCGCTGGAGATTTTAATTTTACGCCTCATGGAGATTTGTTTGCTTTTTTAAAGAAAACCTTGGATATTGATGCCTCGGTTCTAGATTCAGAAGTAAAAAACAGTGCAAACTTTCCGGATCAAGATTTATTTTCTTTTGAAGGGAATCCAGTATGGATTGATTTTATACTTTTAAGACCATCAACTTGGTTGAAGCAGTCTAGAGTTTGGATTGAAGAACCTAAAGAAAAAAAAGGTGAAACATGGACAAGGATTTCAGATCACAACCCTGTAATATCTTTATTTCAATTAACAGAATTTGAGCATTGATGCAACTTTTAGAAATAAATTGTAGTCTTAATAATAAGAGCCATGGATGAAATATCCTTGATACAAGGTTGTATTGAAGGTAATCAAAGGGCTCAAAGGCAGTTATTTGATAGTTTTTCGCCAAAATTTTTCGCTGTTTGTCTGCGTTATATGAAGAACAACGATGAAGCTGAAGATGTACTTCAAGAAGCATTGATTAAAGTTTTCTCAAAGCTTCCTGAGTATAGTAAGAAAGGTTCATTTGAAGGTTGGATGAGACGAATTGTAGTTAATACATGTCTAGACCAAATAAGAAAGAACCAAAAGCTTAAATTTGATGCTCCGTTGGAGCAAGAAGAGTATAAGCTTTCAACAAATGCATATATATTTGAAAAACTGTCAGCAGACGAGTTGATAAAAGAGATACAAGAAATGCCTCCCGGGTATAGAGTAGTCTTCAACATGTTTGCAATAGAAGGCTTTTCGCATCAAGAGATAGCTGAGCATTTAGGTGTAAAAGAATCCACATCAAAATCTCAATATTTAAGAGCGAGAGCTTATTTAAAAGAAAGAATATTAAAAATAGATGAGCGATAAAGATCCTATAAAAGATTTGTTCAAAGACAAACTTCAATCACATGAGGTTATGCCGAGTAAAGCGGTATGGTCCAATGTGTCGAGTTCTCTGGGGCATTCTGCAGCTTCGGCTTCAAGTATAGGTGCTTCCTCTATTTTGAAAATCGCTGCTGTTGTCGTTGGTGTTTCCACTGTTGGTGTGGTGAGCTATCTGTACATGAATAGCGAAGATTCAAATACAAAAGCAAACAAAAAAATTGTTTTGCAAGATGAGGTTTTAGATGAGCCTAAATCTTCCGAAACCATAAGTGTTCCTCAAAACACTGACCAAAAAGAGCCGGTTAAGAATAGTGAAACTGTGCTCCAGTCACAACCAGAAAGTGAAATTTCTGACAAAGTAATTCGGGAATCTCAACCCGAACCTTTAAATACCCAAGAAAGCTTGCCTGTGTCTCCCTCTTTCGACAATCAAGCGAATACAGAAGTGCAAGATGTGCCTAAGACTTTAGAGACTGTCTCCGAAGTTTCAAGTGAATTGCCGATGGCTTCTGTTGAACAAATCACTCCGTCCTCTCAAGTAAATATTGTGGAGGTTGAAGAAACCCCTCAGGATGAGAATTTTTCCGATGAAATTGCAGGTGAGGACATTGCAATGTCTAATTCTGTAGAAGAGACGATTGTTTTACCAAACATTTTTACGCCGAATGGAGATCGAGTCAATGATGTGTTTATGATTGAAATGACTGAAAAATTAGAATTTCAAATCATTGTACTAAACGCTAAAAATCAAACGGTATTCAAATCAAACGACGCCAATTTCGAATGGGATGGAACCATGCTCAATGGTGAACCAGCCCCAGCCGGCAACTACCTATACTACTTTTCAGCAAAAGATTTGAATGGAAAGGATGTCACTAAGTCGTCTGTCTTGAAGATTCAGCGATAAAAGGAGCGCTTTTAACATCAATTTTCGTTATTCCTAAGTAAAAAAGGGTAATTCCTATCGTCATTAATAGATGCGATAAATCACCTTTATCAAACCATCTAAATAGATTGATTTTCATTAAAAAAATAATTGAGCTGGGAAGCATCACAACGACTCCGAGAATGAACCATCTGAAGCTTCCTTGAAATTTTAGATTCAAAGAACTGGCAAAAGCGACAGAAATAAAGACACCAATAATTGTATTAATTACAACTGGTAGAAAGCCAATTGTATGGTCATCGTCAAATGCTCTTGTTGAAATTACCGTTATCACACCAAGAAAAACACCAATCATTTTAAAAAAAGAAATTTTGCCAAGAATGTTATTTTTGTTGAACCTTCTTGAGGACTTAACCATAGCCTTTTCTATAAAATAAACACTTAGAATACCTGATATCCAAGTGGGAAATTTACCCTGTGGTCCCGAATAGGTATACAATCCATGAGCTAAAGACCCCATAATGGCACCAATACCAAAAGTTAAAAAGAAATAGTACCAATATTTTAAAAAGCTGTGATCTTTTCTTCTGCTATAAAGTTTGACTACAAAGTAAAAACTAACACTAGCCATGATTAAATCCGTTATAATAGCATTGGGTTCTAGAATAATGAATCCATTGAGATCTAAATAAATTTTAGGAAAATCTTTGCCTATTTGCATTGCGGCGCGAAGATAATTCGAATAATACAATACTCAAAACCCGAATGAAAATTGTGCATTTACGAATCAAAGGAACTCATTAACTTTAAAATAATTAATTTCATTTTATGCATAAACCTATTGCCCTGTCTGAAGGTGACCTTATTTATATAGTTTCGCCAGCAAAAAGTATAGAAGCACAACAGATAAACCATGCAAAAAAAACTATGGAGGATTGGGGTTATAAAGTTGAAATTTCAAAGCATGCCTCAAATAGATATAATTATTTTTCAGGTTCAGATAATGAACGATTATCTGATTTGCAAAAGGTTTTAGATGACCCAAAAGTAAAAGCTATTGTCTGTGCTCGAGGAGGTTATGGTTCGGTAAGAATATTGGATCAATTAAATTGGAGTGGGTTTAAGATGCACCCTAAATGGATTGTTGGATTTAGTGACATTACTGTTTTTCATTTGCGTTGTGCTATTCTAGGTATAATGAGTTTACATGCAACAATGCCCTTAAATTTTTCTTCTAACTCCAAGGAAGCATTATCGACATTAGATGCTGCTTTATCCGGAAAAAAATTTGAAATAAATGCGCCACCTTCATCCTTAAATAAAGAAGGCGTAGCATCAGGAAAGCTTATTGGAGGAAATTTGAGTATAATTTTTAGTTTACTTGGGACTCAAGAGCGCTTTGAGTTCGAGGAAGGTATTTTGTTTTTAGAGGATTTGTCTGAGCAGCTTTACCATTTAGACAGGATGTTTTTTGCTTTAAAAAAAGCAGGAGTTTTCAATAAAATAAATGGACTTATTGTGGGTGGGATGACAAATTTAAAGGATACAACACCCTCTTTTGGAATGACATACGAAGAAATTATTCTTGAAAAAATGGAGGGTATTGCTATTCCAATCTGTTTTAATTTCCCTTCAGGTCATATTGATGATAATAGGGCTATGATTCTTGGTGCACCTGTTGAAATAGAGGTGAATTCTATTGGCGTAAAGCTACGTTATGTATAATTATTCTAAATAAGAACCTTTTTTATAGAGTATTGTTGAATAGGAGTAACTTTGTAGCGATTTAAAAGTACCACGTATATGAGCAATTCTGCATTTATAAAATCGTCAATAGCCAAAAAATATTGGATGGCTTTGACTGGTTTATTCTTATGCCTGTTTTTAGTAGGACATTTATTAGGGAATCTTCAACTTATTTTCTCGACGGGAGAAGAGGGCAGAAGAGTTTTTAATGAATATGCATATTTTATGACCCATAACCCTGCAATTAAGGTTCTGTCCTATTTAACCTATTTTTCTATATTATTTCATGCTATTGATGGAATTGCATTGTTCGTTCAGAATAAAAAAGCACGACCTGTTGCCTATGCCTATTCTAAACCAAGTGCCAACTCTTCAATGCCATCGAGATACATGGCTTTGCTTGGAACGCTTGTACTTGTATTTATAGCAACACACATGTCGAATTTTTGGTGGAAAATGAAATACACTGAAGAAATCCCATTACATTCTTATTTCGCAAAAACAGACAAAGATTTTGGGGATACTACTTATGCCAAAGTTTTTGAGACAAAAGAGTTCTACTACAGTCAAACCGGACCTATACCAAAGGATACAGCAGCAACTACGGTAAAAGGTCTAGACATTATGGTTAAAGGAACCAACTTGAAATATGGTAGCGGTTTCAAGGACTTACACACTGTAGTTCTTCAATACTTCAGTAAACAAAATAAATCAGAATCAGGAATTCCTGTAGGTTTATTAGGCACAATATTCTATGTATTTTCCATGGCCGTTCTTGGCTTTCATTTATGGCATGGATTTGCATCAGCATTTCAATCTCTAGGGCTGAACCACCCTACTTACACCCCTTTAATTAAAACATTTGGCAGGGCATTTTCAGTAGTTGTGCCGGGCTTATTTGCAATCATACCTGTGTTTTTATATTTAATTAGCTAGAAATTAATACTATGTCAAGTTTAGATTCTAAAATACCAAAAGGTCCAATAGAAAAAAAGTGGACAGATCATAAGAACCACATGAAATTAGTGGCGCCCAATAACAGACCTAAAATAGACGTCATTGTTGTTGGGACAGGATTAGCAGGGGCCTCTGCATCCGCTTCATTAGGCGAGATGGGTTACAATGTTAAAACCTTTTGTTTTCAGGATTCACCTCGACGAGCCCACTCAATTGCAGCTCAAGGAGGTATAAATGCCGCGAAGAATTATCAGAACGATGGCGATAGTGTTTATCGATTATTTTATGACACCATAAAAGGAGGAGATTATCGATCAAGAGAAGCAAATGTGTATCGTTTGGCTGAAGTTTCTGCAAATATTATTGACCAGTGTGTTGCTCAAGGTGTTCCCTTTGCGCGAGAATATGGTGGTCTTTTAGATAACCGGTCATTTGGTGGGGTTCAGGTAAGAAGAACATTTTATGCCGCAGGCCAGACAGGTCAACAATTACTTCTTGGGGCCTATTCTGCATTGTCTAGACAAATAGGATTAGGACGTGTAAAAATGTATCACAGACACGAGATGATGGATATTGTCAAAGTGGACGGTAAAGCAAGAGGGATTATTGCAAGAAATTTAGTTTCTGGAAAGCTTGAACGTCATTCAGCTCATGCTGTAGTCATTGCCTCAGGAGGCTATGGAAATGTATACTTCCTCTCTACAAACGCTATGGGAAGCAATGTCTCCGCCGCTTGGAAAATACATAAGAGAGGCGCACATTTTGCAAACCCCTGTTATGTGCAAATTCACCCGACCTGTATTCCGGTTCACGGCACAAATCAATCTAAACTTACGCTCATGTCTGAGTCGCTAAGGAATTCAGGTAGAATTTGGGTCCCTAAACGAAAAGAGGACGCTGAAGCAGTACGTGAAGGTAAATTGAAACCTACAGAAATTGCTGAAGAGCATAGAGATTATTATTTAGAACGAAGATATCCTGCTTTTGGTAATTTAGTTCCGCGTGACGTGGCTTCAAGAGCTGCTAAAGAACGTTGCGACGAGGGATATGGAATAGAGGCCAATGACACAAATGAAGGGGTTTATCTAGATTTCGCATCAGAAATACGGAGTAAGGGAAAACAAGTGGCTTATGCAAAGGGGGATCATAATCCTTCAGAAGAAACAGTTGTAAGACTCGGGAAAGAATGGGTAGAAGAAAAGTATGGGAACTTATTTCAAATGTACCAGCAGATAACGGATCAAAACCCATATGAAACACCGATGAAAATTTATCCAGCTGTGCATTACACAATGGGTGGAGTATGGGTAGACTATAATCTTCAGAGTACAATTCCAGGATGTTTTGTTGCGGGAGAGGCAAACTTTTCAGATCATGGTGCAAACCGACTTGGGGCATCTGCTTTAATGCAAGGTCTGGCTGATGGCTATTTTGTTTTACCGTATACCATAGCGAATTACCTCGCTAATGAAATACGAACAGGCGAAATCCCAACGGATTCAAAAGAGTTTGATGAAGTTGAGGCAGACGTGAAAGTATCTATCGAAAAATTAATTGCTGTAAAGGGCTCTCACTCTGTAGATTATTTTCACAAAAAACTTGGTTTGATAATGTGGAACAAGGTTGGTATGAGTAGAAGTGAATCTGGTCTAAAGACAGCTATTTCTGAGTTGTCTGAATTGCGAGATGCTTTTTACAATGATGTTTTTATTCCAGGTGAGGCAGGTGAAATGAATGCGGAGCTTGAAAAAGCAATGCGGGTGGCTGATTTACTAGAACTTGGTCAGCTTATGGCAAAGGATGCATTGGAACGAAATGAGTCTTGTGGAGGCCACTTTAGAGAAGAATACCAAGATGAAGAGGGCGAAACACTGAGAGACGATAAGAATTTTAAATATGTAGCAGCTTGGGAATACAATGGCATGGACGCTAATAATTCCAAACTTCATAAAGAAGAATTAGCATACGAGTCAATTAAAATTGCAGAAAGAAATTACAAGTAAACAAGAAATTATGGCATCAAAATTCATAAATATTACTTTAAAAGTTTGGAGACAGAAAAATGTTGAATCAAAAGGAACATTAGAAACCTACGCATTAGACAAAGTTTCTACCGATAGCTCTTTTCTTGAAATGTTAGATCAACTCAATGAGCAGTTAATACAGGATAAAAAATCTCCTGTAGCTTTTGATCATGATTGTAGAGAAGGCATCTGTGGTTCATGTTCCCTTTTTATTAATGGAAGAGCTCATGGTCCTCAAACACATAATACCACTTGTCAGCTTCATATGAGAAGCTTCAATGATGGAGATACGATTTACATTGAACCTTGGCGTTCTAAGGCATTTCCCATAATTAAAGACCTTATTGTTGATCGTTCTGCTTTTGACCGTATCCAGCAATCAGGAGGATTTGTTTCTGTCAACACTTCTGGTAATACTATGGATGCCAACGCAATCCCTATTCCAAAAGCGGATGCAGATAGTGCATTTGAAGCTGCAGCTTGTATTGGTTGTGGTGCATGCGTTGCGAGTTGCAAAAATAGTTCAGCAATGCTTTTTGTAGGAGCTAAGGTGTCTCAATATTCTTTACTACCACAAGGAAAAGTTGAAGCCAAAACGCGTGTTCAGAACATGGTAAGGCAAATGGACGAAGAAGGTTTTGGAAACTGTACAAATACAGGCGCTTGCGAAGTTGAGTGCCCTAAAGGAATTTCTTTAGAAAATATCGCAAGAATGAACAGAGATTTTCTTAAGGCAAATCTAAACTCAGATAAGTAACTTTACTTCAATACATTTACGATTCCATGGATAACGACTTTACCGTCCGTATCCTTTGGTTTGAATTTTATCACCCAGGTATATTGTCCTTCTTGAACAGGAATTCCTTGATTGGAGCTATATGTCCCATCCCAACCTTGTGTATGATCAAATGACTTCCATATCATCTCCCCCCAACGATTGAATATAGCAATCTCGTAATTAAATGGATCAAAACCACTTGTAAATACAGGCATGAACGTCTGGTTATGTTCATCAGCATCGGGAGTAAATGAGTTTGGAATATAATAAATAAGCTCCTCTTGATATATGATTGGTAGAGAAACAGAATCCACACATCCTATGGGGGAGAAAGCAATTAATGTAACTTGATAACCCGTTTGAAGTGTCGCATCGAAGGTATGTGGACCCTCAAAAAGTGTCGATAAATTACCATCACCGAAATCCCAAATATAAGAAACTGCACCCGCTGAAGTATTAAAGAATTGCACCTCGCTATTACCAGGGCCAATTGTTCCAGGATTCACATAGAAAGCGGCCACTGCTTCTTCTGCGCATACAATATTATTATAGCTCATTGTCGTATCACAACCATTATTATCAGTCATTGAAATAGTTAAATCATAACATCCAGGGTCACTGAAGAAGAAAGGACTTGGGTTGTTCGTTCCTAAAACTTCAGAACCTTCTGAGAAATACCAATTGGTTGCTTCTGCATCTGTATTTAAATTTATCAGTTCAACAGAAGTTCCTGTACATATTGAATTATCTTCACTGTTTAGAATAGGGATTAGCGCCGTGTTTAAAAACACACTTATGGTATCAAAGTTAATGCACCCATTTGCATCTATTCCTTCAACAGTATACGTGTTATTTGAAGTAATATTGAAAGTGATATCATTGGTAATATTATTGAACCATTGCGTCCCATCATTCCAATTATACGAGATACCACCAGAAGCGCTTAAAGAAATATCCTCACTATAGCATGCTTGTTCATCTATACCTGCATAAATTGAAGGCAAAGGATTCACAATAACAGAAGTGGTAGCTGAACATGTATAACCATTTTCATCTGTTGCAGTTACTTGAAAATCAAAAGCGCCCGCGGATAATCCTTCTAAATTATTCATGTTTTGATCAGTCCCAAAAGAATTCCCGTACAAGGACCATTCATAGGTGCAATTACTTGTTGATTCTGCTGACAAGTTATAAAACTCGTTTAAGCAAATTGGACTTGTGTTCGAAGCGCTCACGGTGCAACTGCATGAAGCATCTGTTTCAGATAGCACTACAACATCAGTTGTTGCCGAACAACTAAATCCATTTTCATCAAATGCATTTACTGTTACAGTCCATGTGCCAGGATTTAGAGCGGCTAATCCGGTCAAGTTTTGTTCAGTCCCCAAAACAACTCCATCCGCGATCCATTCGTATGTACCATTGCTTACTGCAGTTGCGCTAAGATCATAGGTCGCATTATAGCAAATGGGACCTGAATTTGTTGCAGATATTTCGCAGCTGCAAGTAGGGTCCGTAGGAGGAAGGATGATGAGCTGAGTGACATCTGTACAAACAAAACCGTTATCATCGGTAGCCGTCACTTGAATAGGCCAAGTCCCTGGCGCTAATGCGGCTAGGTTGGTTAGGTTTTGACCCGACCCTATATTGGAACCTAGAATGTCCCATTCATAAGTTCCGTTACTGACAACTGAGGCATTGAGACCAAAGGTTGCATTGAAACAAATGGGACCTGTATTTGATGCGTCAACAGAGCAACTGCATTGTGGGTCATTCGGATCTAAAACAGTTACAGTCCCTTCTCCAATTCCCACAGCTACAACACCATCCGGTAATGTTTCTGTACCCGTTACAGAATATGTTGTAGTTACCGCCGGAGATACT
>Ga0228635_1001249_pt1 | contig 12858 bp, 8 predicted proteins | sample 44DmetaG_FD_182699 | JGI IMG/M metagenome (GOLD analysis project Ga0228635, IMG submission 182699) | Seawater microbial communities from Monterey Bay, California, United States - 44D | ecosystem: Environmental > Aquatic > Marine > Coastal | place: USA: California | collected 2016-09-30 | reverse complement strand
ATGTTTCGCAACAATAGCGCTAATTCGGGTTATGGGCAGTACGATGTTCGCCCAAGCGTATCGAGCAATGGCCTGCGTAACGTTATTACCGACAGCGCTGGCGAATTCGAAACCTACCCCCTCGGCGATAGCCGCTGTGAATACACCATCAACGATGAGGTCTGTGGCGCTGTCGATGGGCAGGGCACCTATCGCTATAACCTAAACGACAATCGTGACCTGTACTCGGAACTCGAACGCAGTAATCTCTATGCCTATTTGAATCATGACTTTGACAATGGCATGGAAGGCTTTGGGGAGTTCAGCTGGTATAACTCAGATACCAACACCACGCGCCATCCTTCATCTCGTTCGAGCGCCGTCGCGAAGTTCCGTATGGCAGGCGACGCCTATTACAACCCACTCGGTTCTTGCACGTCGCCCAACCGTCTGCCTGATAGCGTTATCGGCACCGGCGTATCTTGCGATGGGCTGCAACTCGAACTAGATAATTACCGCTTTACTCAAGTACCACGTATCGTCGATGTGTCTGGCGATACCTATCGCTTGCTCGCCGGACTGCGCGGCGAGGTGGGCAGCTGGTTCTGGGAAGGTGCATACACTTGGTCGCGCGCCGACCGCGAGGACATCACCCGCAATCGTGTGAGCAATCAGCTCATGACCGAAGCATTAAACGACCCAACCTCTGCTGGTTTCAACCCATTCGCGCCAACTACCGGCAGCAATATCGAACGCACATTAGTCGATGTGGTTCGAAAGAATGAACAAGATTTATCGATGCTCGACTTTAAGATATCGAGCGGCGAAGTCTTTGATCTGCCTGCCGGCTCTGTCGGGATGGTTGTTGGTTTCGAATACCGAGATGAATCTTTCATCGACGATCGCGATCCGCGCTTAGATGGCACGATAAAGTTTACCGACGTCTCAGGAACGACTTTTCCCTATATTTCTGACGTCGCGAACTCAAGTCCTACCGCAGACAGTCGCGGCGATCGTCAAGTTACGTCGCTGTATACCGAGCTGCAAATTCCAGTTCTGAGCAATCTCGATGTTCAGCTCGCTGCACGCTACGAAGATTTTTCGGATATCGGAAGCACAACCGTTAGTAAAGTAGCCTTTGGCTATCGACCTTTCGAGCCGGTGCTGATTCGCGGCTCTTGGTCCGAAGCATTCCGCGCACCTAATCTCGTCACAATAAACGAGGCGCTAGTGGCCCGTTCGAATACACGTAATGACTTTGGTTGCTTGGTCGTCGATCCTGACGAGACGGTACTCGATTGTAATTACGGCATGCAGCGTACAGCCGGAGGTAGTCGATCACTTAGGCCCGAGACCTCAGACAACTATTCACTGGGCGTAGTGCTCGAGCCAGTCGAAGGGCTGACGATTACTTACGATAAGTGGTCGATCGAAAAATCAGACACGATTGGCTTGTTCGGCGAAGAGAATCACATCGCACTTGATCTGCTACGACGTTTGAGTGCGGGTACGAGCAACTGTTCTGCGGTTACAACCAATCCTGCAGTCATTCGTGATAACGATATCCCAACTGATTCTCTGCCACTATTCGCAGCGGCAGGACTCTGCCCCTTTGGTGAGGTTGCTCGGGTTGACGACAACTACACCAACCTCGACAAGCGAGTCGTAGAAGGCACAGATATTGGCGTCTATTACGACGTAGAAACTGAACTCGGCGAGTTCGGCTTCCGCTATGTTGGCACGTTTATGGACAAATATGATCAAGAGGCAGGCGGTCAAGCAGCAGAGCTTGTGGCAGCTCAGGCGTCGGGCACATTGCCTGCCTCGGTGCCTGTTGTTGGCTTTGCGAGTCTGATTGGTCAGAATGGCAATCCAGAGCGCAAAGACACCGTGCGTGCGAGCTGGAGCAAAGGCGATTGGGCGGTTCGTATGACCGGCCTTCGCTATGGCGATTTTGTCCAGCTGCTCTCTAACGGGCAGGTCTTCCCAATTCCTGAGATGACCACGTTCAACCTATCAGTCGATTACAACTTCGACATGATCGGCGATATCGATAGCCGCATTCGTTTCGGTATGAATAACGTACAGGACGAGCGCGCGCCGCTAGCAGATGATTCGTTTGGCTATTTTGCCGACCAACATCGCGACCTCGGTCGCTACTACTATGTAGACCTGCGCTTCCGCCTGCTATAGTCTCAGACACGAAGTCAGCGCTAGATGAGAGGGAGCCTGCGGGCTTCTTTTTTTATGCAAGACTAGTTGTCGCAACTGACTATTGTGATTTTTAAAGGCTGCTTATGTTACTAAGGTTAGGAAGGTTACCAAGGAGAAGCCAAATTATGTCCATCTCAAAGCGGCCATCTCACTCGGGCAAGTTACCGAGCTCTCACGTCAGTTGGCGCACGTTTAGGTTGTTGCTCAAAGCGGCTGCGATGTCTATCGCGATGTTGAGTGGATCGGCGCTAGCTGATTTCTGTGAATCTGACATCGCGCTAATTGATTCAAATTTTAGTGGTGGCAATCTTGGCGTCTGCGAATTTACCACGCCCACCTCGGTGAGCTTTACCATCACTCCCGAAGACGCACCTCCGATCAATCCGAGTGCGTGGTACTCGTTTCGATTAAGCCCTAAGAAGAACGAAGCGCTTCAACTCAGCCTAACTTTTGTCGATGGCCATGCGCGCTATTGGCCAAAGGTAAGCACCGATGGCACAACGTGGCAGCGTCTTGACGATTCGCAGGTAAGCATTAGCGAAGACCGCAGCATACTGACGATTACACTCGAGAGACGCAGTGATCCGCTTTTCATCTCTGCACAGGAGTTGCTGGTTAATGATGATTACGAGCAGTGGATGCGCAGCCTTGCTGCACATCCCGAAGTAGGTAGTCGCACGCTAGGCCGAAGTATCCAGGGCCGGCCGATTCAGGCGTTAATTACTGAACAAAAGCCTGAAGTGGTCTATCTCTTTGGGCGTCAACATCCACCCGAAATCACTGGCGGACTTGCGATGCAAAGTTTCGTAGACGAACTGTTCGGTGATAGCGATTTAGCTAACGAATTTCGCGCGCGATTTATGCTGGTACTAGTGCCGCTGATCAATCCCGATGGCGTCGACGCAGGTCATTGGCGACACAATATGGGTGGCCGTGATCTCAATCGCGACTGGGGACCATTTACACAGCCCGAAATTCAGAGCATCAAGCGCTTAATAGACGAGATCGATGAAGCGGGTATAGCGCCCAAGTTGATGCTCGATTTTCATTCAACGCAGCGCAGTCGATTCTATACACAGATGCCAGAGGATTTTGACGAGGAAATAGATTTCGCTCGCGATTGGCTAGACCGCGCGCGCCTTCGCATGTCCGATTTCGATTTCCTCTATGATCCACGCAAGCCCTCTGGACAAGAAAACACCAAAAATTACTTCTATTCGACTTACCATATTCCGGCGATTACTTACGAGATCGGAGACGAAGTTGATCGCGGGGACATCAGCAGAACCTCGCCTATTTTTGCACAAGAGATGATGCGTGTGATGCTCAAGCGTGAATAGAAGAATGCACAAAAAGAATAAAAAATCAGAGTAATTGGAGCCGCTTTATGAATAATTTTAAACGTTGGGTTTTTGCAGGCGTCGTTGCTTGCTTAGTCACACCAGCTATTTTGGCTCAACCGATAAAAATTAAAAAATTGGACGATCCCGCGCCTGCTCAAGTGCTTTTCGTAGGTAACAGCTATTTCTATTACAACGACAGTTTGCACAATCATGTGAATAGACTGGTGCAAGCTCACGACAAAGGCCTTGCCGAACGCATCGCTTATAAATCAGCAACCATTGGAGGTGCAGCTCTCAACCACCATGATGTGGCCGGACACCTAGAACACGGACGATTGGGCTTAGAGAAGCCTTTCGATCTTGTCATTCTTCAAGGCGGCAGCGGCGAGCCACTGCGCGAATCACGCCGCCGTATATTCACCGAGACTGCGCGGCGGCACAGCGCGGCAATACGCGAGACGGGTGCCGAGGTGGCGCTCTATATGACACCCGCTTATTCTGATGTGCACTCGCGCTATGATCCAGATATGATCGATAAAATTGCATCACTGTATATAGAGACTGCGAATGAGATCGGTGCGCTAGTGATCCCCGTTGGCCTTGCCTTCGAAGAAGCCTATAAGCGCAAGCCAGATATGATTCTGCACAAATTTTTTGACGGCAGCCATCCCGAATTGGAGGGCACTTATCTCGCGGCGTGTGTGGTTTTCGCGTCTCTTTATAACGAGTCGCCAGTCGGGAATAGCTATACCTATTTTGGTGAGATAAGCGCAGAAGATGCAGCGTTTCTGCAGCAGGTTGCTCAGGATGTGGTTGCCGATTTTTTCAAGCGCTAGAAACTAACAACATTTAACTACTACAAGGGCTAAACATGAAGACAAAAATAACCGAATTATTCAATATCGAGCACCCGATCATTCAGGGTGGCATGCATTACGTTGGCTTCGCCGAACTCGCAGCTGCCGTGTCGGAAGCAGGTGGTCTTGGAATAATCACCGGGCTAACGCAAAAAACGCCTGAGTTGCTAGCGCAAGAAATCGCTAAAGCTCGTGCATTAACTAATAAGCCCATCGGTGTGAATCTGACCTTTCTGCCCTCGCTAAGCACGCCCGACTATCCTGGCTATGTAAAGGCGATTATCGAAGGTGGCGTCACAGTAGTGGAAACAGCGGGGCGAAATCCTGCCCAAGTAATGCCAGCGCTCAAAGAAGCCGGAATAAAAGTAATTCACAAATGCACCTCGGTGCGGCACGCACTCAAGGCCCAAGAAATTGGTTGCGATGCGGTCTCTGTAGACGGCTTCGAGTGCGGCGGTCATCCCGGAGAGGACGATATTCCTAACATGATTCTGCTTCCGCGCGCTGCAGACGAACTCGACATTCCTTTCGTTGCGTCTGGCGGCCAGGCCGATGCTCGCTCACTCGTCGCCTCACTGTCGATGGGCGCCGAAGGCATTAATATGGGTACGCGGTTCATAGCCACTAAAGAAGCGCCTGTGCATGACAATGTGAAGCAAGCAATCGTCAATGCGTCGGAGCTTGATACGCGCCTAATTATGCGTCCACTACGCAATACCGAACGCGTATTAAATAACGAAGCTGTTGAACGCCTAATGGCAAAAGAGAAAGCGCTAGGTGACGCAATCAAGTTCGAGGACATACACGGAGAGGTGGCGGGCGTCTATCCACGTATAATGCTTGAAGGCGACATGGAAATCGGTGCTTGGTCATGCGGTATGGTGGCAGGCCTCATCCATGACGTGCCGACCTGTAAGGAATTAATCGATAGGATTATGTCTGAGGCTGACGCGATTATCAGCAACCGGTTGGCGAACATCCTCAAAGGATGAAGCGCTGATTAGTTGGTCCCGCGTTCACACACGTTTTATGGCTATTCTTAAAATTACTCTCCACATCAGGATCGGGAATCCTGATGTGGAGAAGTCATTCGAAATCCCGCTGGGTTAAAAATTCCACTGGGTTCGGAGGGTAAAGATATCCATGTCTTGTGCAAACATGCGTATCGTATTTGATTCGTCGGTATCGAGCACGCGTGACCAATCGGCCATGATTCGAACGCTGGGATTAGGATACCAATTTAGGGCGATTGAAAGAGCATCTTCCGTTCCGCCCATGACATTCCCATCGTTTAAATCGATTGCGGCGTAACGGGCAGCGATTTCCCAAGCGCCAATGCCACCATTCGCCCAATCGAAGTTTTTCGCAGGGCGCAAGCCTTTAAATTCTCCCGAGCTCATACTGTAACGTGATGCACGGCTTTCACCGGTCAAGCTCCATGCGGCGGCCGCGTGCCAGCCCGAAAACTCAAGGTCTGGTGCTGCTGCGCGTCCAACTTGAGTCGTTGTATGTTCTGCGAAAACATAAAGAGGCCCCCAAACGGCAGCCATCTCTGGGCCAAAGAGCGTGGCTGATTCAGCATCATTTAATGCGCCGGTATTAACAATGCTTAAGCCAGAAAAATCGGTAGTTTTGTCTTTGATCTGCATTGTGGGTGTAGCGATGTCGACTTCGCGATAAGAGCCGCGAACGCCTAAATGCAGAATGCGTTCGTCTTCTATAATCGGCGAGTAGACTAGCCGCCCCGATGTGCCCCAGCCTTCGTCTCCGGTAGTGTCGCTATTGCTCATGGCGTCGCCGAACACACCTGCTGCGACGAACCAGTTCGCGCCGCTGTTCTCATAGCGAGCGCCGATCGCGCGATCGGTAAAGGTCGCCACGAGGTAGTTGTCTGCGCTTCGCTCGACGAAGGGGATATCGTTAGAGCTCATCTCGAGTGAAAGGCTGTATGGCTGCTTTTGGTGTCCAACATACAGAGATGCCCCACTGTCTGTTTCGTAGCCCAGTTTGATGTCCTTTATCGCCACCTTGTTTTTCGCATAATCGAACTCTGCGGCGTAGCCCCAGTTATTGTCGAACACGCCATCGATTTCGATGCGGCCGCGTCGAACCTGGCTACCGCTTATAGGGTCTTTGCCTATGCGCGAGTCAAATGAGTGATCGATGTAGTCTAGGTGTAACCGTCCTCCAATTTCTACTTCGTAGGCGCCGTCGGCGGATTTGACATTGAGTCCGCTGCCATTCGCGAAACCAATGTTCACAACGTCGGCTTCCTCTAACGCTTCTTTGCTAAGCAGCTCGTTGTACTGAGCTTGGTCGATTGCGCCATTGCTCAGCAGAATATCCAGAAGCGCTTGGTCTGCAGCCTTTGCGGGAGATGCGATCAGAGCTATTGCAGCGCTCAGGGCGATTGACGCGCCAACTGACGAGCCGATTAAAGAGCTAACAGCAGCGGTAGTTGACGTAGTAGTCAAGGAACTGAGTAATCGAATCTTATTTGTCATTGCGTGCATATCTCCGCGTCAGTAATTTTGGTCGAGCGCCCTATCGCAAGAGAAGGCCTGCGAACTTAATAGCAGCACTCTATTACCGAAATATTACAGGATCATGACAATATGACAGTTAAGTCACTAAATTGACCAAATACGGAAATATTTAAAGACGGAACAGGAAATCGTGTGTTTATAGAATAGGGGGAAAAATGAAGCAGCAGAGCGTTGCCCAAGAGAGGAGCGCTGATGATCAGCGCATTTTTTGAGTGGCGCAGCGAAAGGTGCCTACCTTGAATCCCCGTAGCTTCGCGTGTTTTGTTTTTCGCGCCGTGACGCGCTCGCGCCACATTCGGAAAGAAGACGGCTTCATTTCGAGCCGCATGAGCTTGATGACTTCCGGCTCTTTGAGTCCGTAAGACGCCTCTATCGCTTCGAACGGTGTGCGGTCTTCCCACGCCATTTCGATGACGCGGCTAATATCGCTCGGACTCACTCTTCACCCTCGTATTCTTTCAGCGCAATCTGAGCGGCCCGGAAAAACTGCTCTGGAGTGCCTAAATTTCGACCGCAACCTTATAAGTTGGATCTTCGATAATATTAACATCGATGATCTTTTCGGCGTTTTTGAGCAGCTTTAGGCAATCGGGGCTTAGATGCCTAAGATGTAACTCTTTGCCTGCTCGTGTGTAGCGCTCGGTAATTTTGTTAAGCGCCTCGATACCCGACATATCATTTACGCGGCTTTCGCGAAAATCGATTATTACGACATCGGGATCAGTGGCGATATCGAACTTCTCAGCAAAAGCCTGCACTGAACCGAAGAACAGCGGGCCATAGATTTCGTAGTGTTTCGTGCCGTCTTCATCAATATATTTGCGAGCGCGGATGCGCTTCGCGTTTTCCCATGCGAACACGAGCGCCGAGATGATGACGCCGATAAGCACCGCAAGCGCGAGGTTGTGCAGTAGCACGGTAATGCCAGCGACTAAAAAGCCGACGAGGTTGTCGCGAGTTGGCATCCTGCCGATCGCCCTGATACTCGCCCATTCGAAGGTGCCAATGGCTACCATAATCATTAGCCCCGTTAGGGCAGCGATCGGCATTTTCTCAATGTATTCGGCGCCAAACATGATGAACACGAGCAGCATAACCGAGGCGACGATGCCTGACAGGCGCGCGCGAGCGCCGGAAGAAATGTTGATGAGGCTTTGGCCGATCATGGCGCAGCCACCCATGCCTGAGAAGAACCCCGTAACGACATTAGCCAGACCCTGCGCCATTGCCTCTTTATTACTTTTGCCGCGTGTCTCGGTTATCTCATCGATGAGGTTTAGTGTGAGCAGGCTCTCGATAAGGCCAACTCCGGCAACGATAAACGCATAGGGGAAAATAATGCTGAGTGTCTCGAGGGTAAAAGGCACTTCGGGAATATGGAAGGGCGGGAAGCCGCCTTTGATCGAGCTAATGTCGCCGACATTACGCGTGTCGATATCCAGGCCCAGCACGATAGCGCTAACCACCAAGATCGCCGTGAGCGACGCAGGCACTGCCTTGGTGAGCTTAGGCAGACCCCAGATAATCAGCATAGTGAGAAAAACGAGGCCAAGCATCACGTTAAGCTGATCGCCAATCATCCAGCCCAACTCGCCGTTTTCACCTGCTACTTTAAACGACGCCAATTGCGCTAAAAAAATCACGATAGCAAGGCCGTTCACGAAGCCAAACATCACCGAATGGGGCACGAGGCGAATGAATTTCCCTAACTTGAGCGCCCCAGCAAGCATTTGAATCATGCCTGCCAGCACTACTGTGGCAAAAATGTATTCGACGCCATGGCTTTGGGCAAGGCTTACTATCACCACTGCCACCGCGCCCGTCGCGCCTGAAATCATGCCTGGCCGACCGCCAAAGAGTGAGGTGATGAGTCCGATGCTAAACGCAGCATAAAGCCCCGTGAGCGGCGATAGGCCGGCAATAAGGGCAAAGGCGATCGCTTCGGGCACCAGCGCCAATGACACCGTGAGTCCGGACAGGATTTCGGTCAGATAGTTGATGTGCTTAGATCGGTCGTAGAGGTTTAATAGGTTTTTCATAGGTTTAAGGTCAAGCTAAGGCAAACGCAAAAGGCGCGCACTCTACAGGAAAGGGCGCCTAATGAGAAGGGAAGGGTGGTTTTGGTACTGAGTGGAAAGAGGCTGCGTGGCGTCTAGAGCGGCAGCCGAAGGCCCTCTGTCGCGATGTGGTAGCCTGCGCCTATCACGCGAAGGCTCTCTGGGCTTTTAAGGTCTAATAGCGGATTCGTGTGGTTGAAGTGGATAAACCAGACTTTGCCGCGTTCCTCTGAAGGCAGAACAGAAAACAACGCCATCGACTCCGCGACGAAAGGGTGGGGGATCTGCGACATATCGCGGTTGCCGAGTTCGCCGTCGGCGAAGAAAGTCGCGTCGAGCAGCGCGTAGTCTACTGTCTTAATCAAGGCGGCGATGTCTGTGTCCCAATCGGCCCACTTATTTATGTCGGGTATAAAGAGAGCGCTTTTATTGGGCCCTTCGATGCGATAACCGACGGTCTCCGAAAACTCATCACGGTGAGGCACCAGCATTGGGGTCACGGAGAGGGCCGGTGTAAGCGCGACGGGCCGGTTATCTCCAAGCGGCATAAGCGCTACGTTGTTAAGCGCGACAAGTTGGCTCCATGGGCCATTATTGCGCAGATACGCTGACATCAATGGCATGACATAAACGGGCAGCCCCTGCGCATTCATTGCTTCGCGCCCAAAATGCATTAACCCTGCATAGTGACCGATATGCGCATGAGTTAGAAAGACTCCATCGAGGCCAGTGCGGGTAGTTGGAGCCTCCTTTTGCAGCGCATAAAGCTGCTCGGGCAGGTGCGGCGTCGCTTCGAATAAGTAGCTCAGGTTCTGCACAGGGTCTAGTAACGCGAGCGATGTGGCAGTGCGGCGCTGCGACGGGTTTTCCCAGCCCGGCATACAATGCGGCTGATAACAGCCAACCTGCGGATAGCCTGCGTCTTGTGCGACGCCAAGGATAAAGAGATAAGGTGTCTCTTGTGCCGACATTGTAACTTGTGCCGATACGAGGGCACTGACAACGAGGCTATAGGTTATTAAAATTAGCGAAATTATAAGTTTTCTCATCGGACTGGCTCGTTGTCTTGTCGATCTATAAATGAAACCCCGTCTAGCTGCGCGGCGATTCTAGGCGGTGGCACAATAGTCAAATGATCGAGGATCGACGGGAGTATGTCGACAATTCCTGGCAGATTTTCAAAATTACTATTAAGCCTCTGACTGTTAGTCGCTATCCAGGTTGTGCGCTCGCGCAGGCTCTGGCCGCCATGGGATTTACCGGTTTCTTCATCCCTTCCGTGATCGGTCGTGACGACAACTAGCCAATCTTCGTCGTGTGTCTTCTGCCTGTCTTGAACCGCCTTCCATATTTTGCCGACATTGGCATCCATAATAGCTACCGCCGCCGTGAGTTCGTCGCCCTCGCCGTAAATATGGCCGATGTCATCGGTATATTCCAAATAGACCCAAGAAAGCTCAGGGCCAACATCGCGAAGATAGTGTGCAGCCTCAGTGCTCACCGCGTTATCGATAGCGCGGATAAACTCTCGCGCCTCGTCATGGGGAAAGCGCGCTTCGTCTAGCTCGAGCCCATCGAAGGCGTAGTCTAGCTTGCTACCTCCAGCCTCGGGTAAACCGTCACCAACAAGACGTGTTCGATTGTCCTGCCAAGTTGAGAACAGGGCAGTGCTGATGTCAGGATTCTGATGACGTGCTATGCGAAAAATATCCCAGTAGGAATAATTCGGGTTCTCTATTTGGTTTGTATACACATTGTGTTTATTTGCCCAAGTGCCCGTGAGCAGGCTGTTATAGCCAGCGGCTGATACCGTTGGGCTCTGAGTCACGCCTCCAATTTCACCGCCAACATAAGACCGCGTGTAGCCATGACTCCCTGCAATTGAGTCAAGATTCGGTGTTTGAGTGCTTTCTATAATGTCTGCGGGAATTCCATCGACGATGATGAAAATTGCTTTAGGAATTCTAGTCGAGGTTTCTATCAGCGGGTGGCAGTTTGTAAGCGCAAATACTAAAGCTGACGCGCACAGTATTTTGCAAATAGATAGTCGCACTAGCCCGCTTCCGCACATAAGTACCCCTTGGCAATACTGTTAGTAAAGTGTGAGTCGACTTTGTGCGTGGTTTCGAACAATTTTCCCCGCAATCTAGCTCATTCTGTTAGACTCGGTCGAGATGAGGAACATCATCTCGACCCACAAGTTCTGCCGATGATGCAGATCATTCTCTCATGCGCTGTCGTCGCTGTGCTAGTCATCTCGCTAGTCCTACTCGTCCGCTGCGGACGCCTCATTCTGACTGGGCGGACTCCAACACGATTTTTCGCTTTCTTCGCTATTCTGTTTACGTCCGGCCTCGATGTTGGTCTGATTATGTTCCCGCTAACTGAGTTCCCGATCTACGAAGCGAGGAAAATTTATGGATTCACCAATCCGATCGCGATCGAATTTGGTTTCTGGGGATTTTATATTTGGCTTTTTTACTTTCTCACAACGTTTTATTTTTGCTTAGTTGAGCCGCGCTTAAAAATATTCGAAATACCTTGGGTGAAAAAAGTAAACAACGCAACCATAATTGCAACGTGTGCATTTACAGGCTATTTGTTTCTCCAATATTTGCCTGATTACGTTTTAGGTATCTCTCCTTTTTATACATTCACTTTTGTTGGATTAGTAGTGCTGGCTGCTGTTATCTCGAGTACGGATATTCGCTATCTTAAAATACTGAGTTTAGCTTCTACGTGGCTTTTCTTTGCGCTTATTATTGCGATGTGGGCGTTCGGCGGTCTTGGTTTGTCGGGTCTCGCGACTAATATGGCTCAGTTGGGGGGCTATTTTAGCAATATTCATCGCTTTATATTTCCGCTTTCTGATTACCACGCCTTCTACTTATTCTGGTGGTTCGCTTGGAGCATTATGATCGGCCAGTTCGTATCTCGCTTTGTCGGTGGGCTACGCACATGGCAACTATTGCTTGCCCTATTGCTTATTCCTTCCATTCCGATCGCACTGTGGTTTTCGGTGTTGTTTGGCGTCTATGAGCAAGGGCTAGAAATTACTGGCTATATGAATGTGCTGATGGTTCTGGTGGGCACTATTTTCGTGACCAATTCGCTGGACTCGCTGACGCGATTGTATTCGGAAAATTTGCATCTAACGGTAAGCCGACTCGGAATGAAAAAGTACATCTTAGGCCACTGGGCGCTGCTTTACAGTCTTATATTGCTTTATCAATTCACGCCATTGCAGATCGAATGGATAGGATTGGTAGTTATCTTTTTGTACGCCGCCGTTGCGGGATTAACCTATCGACGCAGGCACGACCTTGCCGCGTCTTTTAAAGCTTGAGAGGAAATAGCGTGAAAGAGTTTGATTACATCATCGTAGGTGCTGGCTCGGCTGGTTGTGTTCTGGCCAATAGACTCTCCGCTAATCCAGAAAACCGAGTATTACTTCTTGAGGCAGGCGGCAGCGACAAAAATATTTTTGTGCAAATGCCCACTGCACTGGCTTATCCGATGGCATCCGATCGATTCAATTGGGGCTATCACTCAGAGCCTGAGCCGGAGCTAGACGGAAGACGAATAAGTTGCCCTCGAGGGAAGGGGCTTGGCGGCACGTCCTCCATCAACGGCATGGTTTATGTGCGCGGCAATCCGCAGGACTTCGAAGAATGGGAGGCGTCTGGTGCCGAAGGCTGGGGCTATAAAGATTGCCTTCCTTATTTTAAAAAAGCTGAGACCTGGGTAAAAGGCGGTGATGATTTTCGAGGTGGCGACGGTCCGCTCGGTGTTTGCGCAGGCAATGACATGAAACTTAACCCGCTCTATCGTGCGTTTATCGATGCAGGCGTCGATGCCGGAT
>Ga0228635_1001225_pt1 | contig 13063 bp, 8 predicted proteins | sample 44DmetaG_FD_182699 | JGI IMG/M metagenome (GOLD analysis project Ga0228635, IMG submission 182699) | Seawater microbial communities from Monterey Bay, California, United States - 44D | ecosystem: Environmental > Aquatic > Marine > Coastal | place: USA: California | collected 2016-09-30 | reverse complement strand
CCATTTACAGTATAACTAACATCGTAATCTGTTACACCTGACATCGAATTAGAAAGCGTAAATTCAACCGAACTAATAGTACTTGTACCACAAGCTATTGTTGGTGTTAAAATAGGGTTAACTTCTATTGTTCCTGTTGCATTCACCGTTCCGCAACCTCCATTTAAAGCGATTGAATATGGGAAAGATCCTGACGCAGTTGGTGTTCCACTTATTGTTATCGTATTACCTGACCAAGTTGCACTTACGCCTGATGGTAAACCGTTTGCACCATCTACACCATTATTAGCTATACCTATTGCACCTGTTGTAGTGTGGGTGATATTAGTTAATACTGTATTAATACATAAAGGTGGTGTATTTGAAGATGAAGCAACTGTATTTAATGCAATAACTGTAAATGTTTCTGTTACAGAACAACCTGCATCAGTTAAATAAGTAATATCTGTTGTTCCAGAGGATAAAGCTGTAACTAAACCACTATTATCAACTGTTGCAACTGTTACATCTGAAGAAACCCATGGTGATGTTCCATCCGGTGTCCCAGAACCCGACAATTGTGAAGTTGACCCAACGCAAGCTGATAAGGTTCCTGAAATTGTTGGTGCAGATAGAACTGTAAATGTTTCTGTCACAGAACAACCTGCATCAGTTAAATAAGTAATATCTGTTGTTCCAGCGGATAAAGCTGTAACTAAACCACTATTATCAACTGTTGCAACTGTTACATCTGAAGAAACCCATGGTGATGTTCCATCCGGTGTCCCAGAACCCGATAATTGTGAAGTTGACCCAACGCAAGCTGATAATGTTCCTGTAATTGTTGGAGTTAGATTTACAGTAACAACTAACTCTTCTTCATCATCACAACCAGTAATACCATCATAGGCATAAAGTGTTGTAACACCAACAACAGAGTAAATATCTCCAGGAGCGTACTGTGTACCTGTTCCTCCAGCACCAGTGAAATATGCCTGACCTGTAGTTAAATCAGTTCCAGTTATAACTGGTAGAATTACTTGATCACAATCTTCAATCGGTGTAAGAGGATCAATTACCGGACACACTGGATTACTTGAAATAGTGAAACTATAGCACGCTGGATCTGCCTGGTTTCCGCAAACGTCACTAATAATACCCGCTCCTGAAATCAAACATAAATCATATGTACCATTAACAGTTAAAGCAGGACTAACATTAGCAGTAAAAACATCCTCATAACTTCCTCCTAACGAGCAAATACTTCCTGTTATTCCAGATAAAGTATATGGTCCTCCAGGACCAATTAAAGTAAAATCACTATCATCTATGGAGCTACAATCTACATTCTCTGAAAAATTAAATTCAAGACTGGTTGCACCTTGAGCGGGCGAAGTAACTCCACTAAAAACAGGTGGAGAATTATCCCACATATCCGCGGTTGAAGCAGAAAAATCGATAGTAAAACCATTTGTAGAAGTTGAAAACTGACTTACATTAATAACATATGTCTCTCCTGTTTGTACAGAAAAACATGACTCATTTTGATTACCAGTTCCACCATTTGCGCCAGTTACTCCTGTAGAAGGACTATAATTACATGCAATCTCTAAAGAAGCATTAGAAGAAATATCAGAACATGGACTTGTAGTTATATCATAAACTGCCCAGTCATAATCATCAGTCAACACATTGGGTGTAATGTCAAAACATATATCGCCTGCACTTTGAGTAGTAAAAATATACCAAACATCGTTCTTTTCTCCTCCTAAACAAGAAAATCCAGAGCTACTGTTAATTTCGTCTTCAATATTACCCTCTCCTGAATAAGCATTCGATTCACTGTAAGTATCCTGACATACCGGAACAGCTCCATCACAGTCCTGTACAGTTGGTAGTACACCACCACCTCCACCTCCACCTCCACCTCCACCACTTGGGGTAGTTGCTGAAGCACATGCAAGATAAGGAGAAAAACTGCTACCATCTAAAGTATACACTTGCATGTAGTAATAATCACTACCTGATAAAGTAACAGAACTTAAACTAACAAAACCTATCCCACTGGTAGTACAATTGATTTCATTTACTGCAGTACAACTAGCTCCGTCTACTCCGAAAATAGAAACACCCAAACCCGAACTTGCGAGACTTGTAACTACAAAATCATATGAATCGCCTTCTGTAATACCTGAAAGCCAGAAAAAACCTTCCGCTGTTTCATCTCCTGAACATGAGCTATTGAAAGACGAGGATGCGTTGGAGCTTGATGTCACCCCAGATTCACAGTCGCCATCTGCTAAAGAAGTGGCTGTACACCAACCACCTTGGCTAAAAGAATAAATTGATAAAACGACGAACAAAAATGATAATAATCCTGCTTTCATATTAATTATTTTTTTGAATTATACTTTTCAATTAAAACTCCCACTGAAATATATTTACCCATTGCTATTTTTTTATTTTCAACCTCTTTAATTCTATGGTTTTCTGACATATACTCAGTGTTTAAGAATCTATCCATAACGTTTTTATACTGATTAGTAGATATAATTATCTTTGACTCTTCAGTTTCCAAGTACAATACCTCTTGTAAAATTTCCTTTATTGCGAATGTATTATTTCCAAACACGTCTCTTAATTCCTTTTCTACTTCTGGAGTTGTTTTAAAAAAAGTTGTCCTTGGAGCTTCTTGTGAAAAAACAGGCTTCAAACTAAATAGAATTATAATTATTAAATAATTTTTCATTTTCATTTTCATTTTTTATTTTAAGATTAGATTACTAAATAATCACAAAAATTGTTCATAATCCTCATAAAACATAGAACCATATTTAAGTGAATTAAATACTTCCACATTAAAATCGTTTATATCATATTAATATTCAGAATCTACTTGCTTAGTAATTTTAGAACTAGGGTTTTCTTTTAAAATTTCTTCAAATTGATCAAGACTAAATATGTCTGAACACTCTTCACAAGAATAATTTTCTAAAACTTCAAATGAATTATTTAAAATCACATCAAAATAGATCTGTTTATTTTGATTGTTTTGCAGTAGTTTATTTGTGATCTTTTCTCCATAAACTTCTACTAACTTGTTGTTAGTTGTAGACTGACTATTTGCATTGTTAAAAATTAAAATAGCCACAATAAAAATTGATCTTTTCATATCCCAAGTAGTAAATTTTGACAAACATTAATAGAAATAAGAAGAAAAGTCCAAGTCGAAAAAGTGTAGGAAGTCGGAGATAACTTCCTACAAACATTTTCAATAGTAAGTTGTAGTGTATTTTATGTTACAACAAATAAACCTATAATATCTACTTCTTACAATCTCTTATAGGTCTGATTCCCCGAATCTATATCATTAATACTTTAGGTCAATGTATTGATTTATGAAAAAAATAACCATTCACTTTTAAGACACTGAATATAAATAAAATAAAAAAGCTCTACATTTAAAATGCAGAGCTTTAAAAGTGTGTAATAGAACAATACTAAACCCAATCAACCCCTTTAATCAGTTTCTTTAACGTTCGGCTTTCTTCTGAATTCTCAACTAGAATTTTATTGTACTCCCAAGTTGCATTAGCCGGAAGACTCATTAGAATAGATTCTGTTCTACCTCCAGATAGCAAACCGAATTTAGTACCTCGATCATTTACTAAGTTAAACTCTACATACCTACCTCTTCTTAGGTTCCTCCAATTGATTTCATCTTGCGTAAAGCTTTTATCTTTACCAAGCTGAACTTGCTCATTATATAGATTAGTGAAAGAGTCTCCTAATTCAATACAAAATTCAAAAAGTTTTTCTTTAGTTAACCCAGAGCGATCGTCTTGATGATCAAAAAATATCCCCCCAACACCTCTTGTCTCATTCCTATGTGGAATAAAAAAGTAATCATCTGCTGTTTCTTTAAATTCTTTATAAAAATTAGAAGAGTATTTATCACATATGGACTTTAAGCCTTGATGAAACATTTTTGCTTGCTCGTCGACTATATAATGTGGTGTTAAATCTATTCCTCCACCAAACCAAAATACTCCATTATCTAATTCAAAATACCTTACATTCATATGAATTATAGGTACATGAGGATTATTTGGGTGTAAAACTATCGAAACACCAGTTGCAAAAAAAGAATCTCCATCCAGCCCTAGCTGTTTTTTCATGACAGCTGAAACTAAACCATGAACAGCAGAGAAGGCTACACCTCCTTTTTCTATAACACCTCCATTTTGAATAACCTTAGTAACTCCTCCTCCTCCTTCTTCTCTTTTCCATTTATCCACTGTAAATTTTGACAAACCGTCAATCTTTTCGAGATCATCAGTAATACGAGACTGTAAAGCTTGCATCTCTGATGCTATATACTCTTTATTTACCATCTTCTACCTTAAATATTTCATAATCTTTTTGATATAATATTCGAAATGAGCTGTTTTCAAAACCATTCCCTTCGCCTTTCTGAATCATCTTAATATCTCCCATTACACCATGAAAAACACCTAAGTTATGTAATAAATAATAATTAGAAATATAAGAGGCAATATCAAAACCTAAAGCAGAAATCTTTGTTAAATCTGTACTATATACCTCTCTGTAATCTCTTGCAACTTCAAGTATACTTGAATCCTTAAAATTAAAATCATTTGGTGCAGCAAAGTGTACCTCAAACTTGTTCATATAACTCCCTTTCATGTTTTCAAAACTCAACCACTCTTTTGTTGAAAAGATTTTAACATTTTTATTTCGATTATCAGTATACGACATTAAGTCAGATACAAACTCCAAAGAGTTTCCTTCATCAGTAGAAGGGAAAACCAATATCGTTTGACCTGTCTTCTGAATATGAATTTTAAAATCTTTTAAAGAAGCTTCAACTATAATCTCAGACTCTTCTTGAACATTAGACAGATAAGTTTCTCGATAATGGTCATAAAGTAATTTATCCGAATCGTTGTTAGGGTTTACCAAAACGACCTTGGCATCACCTCTATTACTAATTGTATATTTTGCTAATGCCTCTATTAAAGTAAAATCTGATGATATTGCAATATCGACAAAAGGATTCCCTTTTAACACTGCTGTGTTTGTTGAAACAGGGCAAATCATTTTAATTTTATTATCGTAAGACCATGAGGCCACTTCCGCGATTCTTTCAGGGAAAAATGGTCCAACAACCAAATCAACCCCCTGAATAAGTAAAGAATCTAAAATAGAAGCAACATGACTTGAGTCATTTTTTGTATCATATACTTTAAATAAAGAGGATACACCATTTACTTTTAAAGAGTCTAATGCTAGTTCAAACCCCATCAAAAAATCAGTTGAAAGACCTGAAACAACATTGATAAAGTCTTTATTTGGTAAAGTATCATTTTTGATATCATCTAGAAAAAACGGTAATAAAACAGCTATTTTATAATTTTTCTTTCTATCATGAAAATAATTAGAATCAACCTGATTTATAAAAACCTTTGAAACTTCTCTTTCACTTACTTTACTTCCATTTTCATTGATAACTGGCACATTAATAATATCTCCTTTAGATATCCCAGTTCTTTTTATCTCATTATAATTATACAATTCCATTAAAGGGATCATATACCTTTTGGAGATGCTATAAAGAGTTTCTCCTTCTAAAACTCTATGTTTTACAATCACATCAGGAATAAAGCCTGACGAATCTTTTACTTGAACAGTTTTAGACTTTATTATAGGTGAAATCGTATTATTAACTGATATAGTGTCTGTTTTTATCTTATTTACACCTCTAACAGCAACTGACGAATTGTTTTGTTTTTCTTCTTTAACATATCCAACAATAATTTTTTGCCCAGGCCTTAACCCTTCTTTTAACACCTCGTTTTTTTCTTTCAAGTAGTCTATCGTTGTTCCATATTTACGAGAAATCCCATATAAAGTCTCTTTTGATTCAACTTTATGAAATTGAGGTAGTTCTTGAAGTTGTTGTCCTTCTTCCTTTTCTTGATTTTTAATTATTGATAACGGAATAATTACCTCATCTCCCTCCTTAAAATCAACTTCTATATTAGGATTATACCTAATAATATCTTTAATGTCAGTATTATACAACCTATGTAAACCATACAACGTATTTCCAGGTTTAATAACATGCACATAACATTCAACACCATCTTTCTCTGTTACATTAGCTCCTTTTGGTTGAGCCAGAACATTAAAGGAAGATAGAAAAAGCAAGTAACAAATTAAATGTTTCATATTAATTAATTAAGATCTAAAAAAAATCCCCAAACATTATACCATGAATGCTTGGGAATTAAAGATATAAAAAAACATTGATCTCAAGTTACTACTCCCACTCGATAGTTGCCGGTGGTTTTGAACTGATATCATAAGTGACTCTGTTGATTCCTTTTACCTGATTAATAATCTTATTAGATATTTTAGCTAAAAACTCATAAGGTAAATGACACCAATCAGCTGTCATACCATCTGTAGAACTAACCGCTCTTAAAGCAACAGCATTTTCATAAGTCCTTTCATCTCCCATAACACCTACAGATTGAACAGGTAAAAATATTGCTCCTGCTTGCCAAACATCGTCATATAATCCATCTTCTTTAAGACCTGAGATAAAAATAGAATCTACCTCCTGTAATATCCTTACTTTCTCTGCTGTTACATCTCCTAAAATACGAATACCTAATCCTGGACCAGGAAAAGGGTGACGCTCAAGGATAGCTTCAGATATTTCTAAAGACCTTCCTACTCGCCTCACTTCGTCTTTAAATAGTAACCTTAGCGGTTCTACTACTTCTAATTTCATATAGTCAGGTAATCCTCCTACATTATGATGTGACTTTATTGTTTGAGATGGTCCTCCATTAACAGATATAGACTCGATAACGTCAGGATAAATGGTACCCTGCCCTAACCATTTAGCATCATCAACTAATTTTGACTCCTCATCAAAAACGTCAATAAAAACCTTTCCTATTGCCTTTCTTTTTAATTCAGGATCAGTTACTCCATCAAGGGCTGAATAAAATTTATCAGAAGCGTTTACTCCTTTTACATTTAGCCCCATCCCTTTATAAGACTCTAAAACAGATTCAAATTCGTTTTTTCGAAGTAAGCCATTATCAACAAAAATACAATGTAAATTTTTTCCAATTGCCTTATGCAAAAGAACTGCGGCTACAGATGAATCAACACCACCAGATAAACCTAAAATAACTTTATCCTTTCCTATTTTTGATTTTAACTGTTCAACAGTTGACTCAACAAAAGAATCAGGTGTCCAGCTTTGTGAACAATTACAGATATCCACAATAAAATTCTTTAATAAAATCCCACCTTCTAAAGAATGATAAACTTCTGGGTGGAATTGAATTCCGTAAGTTTCTTCGTTCTTAATGTGATATCCTGCAACTTCAACATCACTAGTGCTTGCAATTATTTCATAATTATCAGGCACCATTTTTATAGTGTCTCCATGTGACATCCAAACTTGAGACCCCGTTGAAATACCTTTTGTCAGTTCATTATTTGAACTAACGAAAGATAAATTTGCTCTACCATATTCTCTTATTGAGGAAGGTAAAACCTCTCCTCCATAATTGTTTGAAAGAAATTGAGCTCCAAAACAAACTCCCAAAAGAGGAAACTTACCTTTTATTTTAGATAAATCTGGTTTTGGTGCATTTTCATCTAAAGTTGAAAATGGGCTACCTGATAAAATCACTCCACTTATATCGCCTGTCAACTCTGGAACTTTGTTCCATGGATGAATTTCACAATAAACATTTAACTCTCTAACTCTTCTTGCAATTAGTTGAGTGTATTGTGAACCAAAATCTAAAATTAAAATCATTTCTTTCATACGACAAAGATAAAACGATTATCATTCTGATTTACAACAGAAGCTAAAAATAATTACAAAAAACAACTTATTTATTACTTTAGTTTGAAACAAAAAAAAGACGAATAACTATTTTCAATAATAAAATAAGAAGTTATTTATACTTTATAATAATTTTATCTAGAATACTCACAACTGCAGGACAAATCTCCGCGTTCCTTAGTGTAAGATCAAAAACCTGATACATATTCTTTCTATTCGTATGTGGATATTCTCTACAAGCTAAAGGCCTATCCTCATATATTGAACATTTATTATCTTCATCTAAAAACAAACACGGAGATGATTTCAAAACATAATCTCCTTCGCCATCCATATTTAAATTAGAATTGATAAAGTCCTTTTCTTTAAGTTTTAATTTTTTAGATATTCTTTTAATATCAATATCTCTAAATATTGGACTGGTAGTTTTACAACAATTTGCACATTTAAGACAATCTATTGATTCAAAAGTTGCTTCATGAAACTCTTCAAAAGCATTATCGACTTCTTTATTTTTTTTCTTCTTTATACGTTTAAGAGTTTTTTGATATTCCTTTTGACTTAACTTACCCTCTTCTAATTCCTCAAAGTAATCCATTCTATCAATTAATTAAACGTTAATCTTATGGCTTAATCTATTAAGCTCATTATATTTGCCTTCAAAAGTAAACAATTCATGGAAAAGTTTGATTTAATTGTTTTAGGAGCTGGACCTGCAGGTTATGCTGCCGCGATGAGGGGAATAGACTTTGGAAAAAAAGTTTGTTTAATAGAGACTAAAAAAGTTGGTGGAGCGGGAGTTTACAATGGAGCCCTATCTTCTAAAACCTTATGGGAACTTTCTTCCAAAATCAGAAAAGTAAACGATACAATCAGAGACAACCAACCTTTTTTTGAAATCCCTTGGTCTAAAGTTAGAAAAACAATTGATGAAGCTGTATTCGAAAGACAATCTCAATACTCTTGCCACATTAAACTTTTACAAACTGAATCCATGCATAAACTTCTTCATTTCGAAAGAGGTTATGGTTCCTTCATTGACAGAAATCACATTAAAATAGCACAAGATGGAGCTGAAAAAGAAATTTGGGGAGAAAAAATAATTATTGCTACAGGAAGTCGACCTAGGGTTCCCGAAAATGTTATTGTAGACTATAAAACAATTCACACTAGTGATTCTATCGAACATATAAATGACTATCCTAAAAGCATTGTTATAATTGGAGCTGGGGTTATTGGATGTGAATACGCAACCATATTCTCAAATTTCGGAAAAACTAAAGTTTACTTAATAGATAGACAAGATAGAATTCTACCTTATGAGGACGAAGACATATCAAATCTCATCGCCAAAAATCTAGAGAAAAAAAATGTTACCATACATCACAATTCCCAGCTTGAATCTTTAAAAACTGTTAAAAATGGAGTTGACTATACAATTTCTCATCCGAATGGTACATCAGAAACCATAAATGTTGAAATGGCTCTTTTTTCTATTGGTAGAGTTCCAAATATTGAAAAACTAAAATTGGAAAATGCCGGAGTTAAAATGTCTAAAAGAGGACAACATATTGGCGATGATGATACAGTAACAAACATTCCAAACATACATGCTGTAGGAGATGCTTCAGGAAGAATTACTTTGGTAAATGTTGGAGAAATAGAAGGACGTCATGCAGTTGAAAAAGCTTATGAAGTAAACAGAAAAAAACTCAGCTATGACAACGTGTGTACACTTATGTTTCTTCAACCAGAAGTAGCTTTAGTTGGCGTAAATGAAAAGACTTGTATTGACCAAAGCATACCTGTAAAAGTAGTTAAAGTTGATTTCTCTGTAATCACTAGAGCAGTAGCAATGAGACAAACAGAAGGTTTCTTTAAGATTATCGTTACAAACGATAATGACATGAAAATATTAGGAATGAGAGCTGTGGGAGAACATGCTTCTACAGCAATTCAAGGTGTTGCTTTATTGATACAAATGAATGCTGGAATAGAGGAATTGACAGAACTAATACATCCACATCCTTCCATTGTTGAAGGCATCCAGGAATGTGCAAGAATGCTTTTAAACAAGTCTTTATTTAAATCTTCCGTCTTCAACGATAAACTATCTTGTTATTCACTAGTCAATGGTGTTAAAACACCTTTAGAAAGGCTTTAAACTTTAGATTTATTTACTTACCTTTTAAATCCATTGCTTTCAAGGTGTTTATCATTAAAGAAGCAATAGTCATAGGCCCTACCCCACCTGGTACAGGGGTTATAAACGAACATTTTTCAGCAACATTTTGAAAATCTACATCACCACTTAAATACCATCCTCTTTCCCTTGAGTCATCCACCACTCTAGTTGTACCAACATCAATTACAACCGCCCCTTCTTTTACCATATCCGAAGTAACAAACTTAGGTCGACCTATTGCAGCAATCAATATATCTGCATTCAAAGCTAAATCTTTTAAGTTTTTAGTATTACTATGAGCTAAAGTAACTGTACAATTTCCAGGGTTAGTATTTTGAGCTAGTAAAATACTTAAAGGTTGACCAACAATATTACTTCTACCAATAATTAAACAATTCTTACCTTTCGTTTCAATATTATCCCTCTTCAATAACTCCATTATTCCCGCTGGAGTTGCAGGTAAAAAGCAAGGTATATTTAAAATCATGCTCCCTAAGTTAACTGGATGAAAACCATCTACATCTTTCTTAGGATCTATTGCTTGAGTAACTTTTAGTTCGTTAATATGTTTAGGCAAAGGCAATTGAACAATAAAACCATCAATACTCTTATCTTCATTTAAAGACTGAACTTTAGCCAACAAGGTTTCTTCAGAAACAGAATCATCGTATTTAATAAGCGTACTTTCAAAACCAATTTCTTCACATGCTTTTACTTTTGCATTAACGTATGTCATAGATCCCCCATCGCTTCCTACCAAAACAGCAGCTAGATGTGGTATTTTCTTTCCTGTTTCTTTCCTAAGCTTAACAGCTTCTGCTAATTCTATCTTTATCTCTTTAGAAGTTTTTTTTCCGTCTAGTAATTGCATGTAGATTCTAGTTTATAAAAACACAAAGATACTTTACTGTAGCTTCAATTGAAAATATTCTTTGAAATTTTATTTGAAATTTGTTAAAGAACAAAGTTCTTGATGATTTAGGGATAATAAACTATCTTTGTATGATTAAGAAAAATTAAGCAATTTATGGAAACCCCAAAAACGTATGAGCCTTTAAAGGCAGAAGAGAAATGGTATGCTCATTGGATGAATAAAGGATACTTTCATTCTACTCCGGATGAAAGAGAAGCATATACTATTGTCATACCTCCACCAAACGTAACGGGTGTTCTTCATATGGGACATATGCTTAACAATACAATTCAAGATATTTTAGTTAGAAGAGCTAGAATGCTAGGGAAAAATGCTTGTTGGGTTCCTGGAACTGATCATGCATCCATTGCAACTGAAGCGAAGGTCGTTCAAAAATTGAGAACAGAAGGAATTAAAAAATCTGATCTTTCTAGAGACGAATTTCTAAAACATGCATTTGAGTGGAAAGACAAGCATGGAGGAATAATCTTGGAACAGCTAAAAAAACTTGGGGCCTCATGTGACTGGGAAAGAACAAGCTTTACAATGGATTCTGAATATTCTGAATCTGTTTTAGATGTTTTCATTGATTTATACAAAAAAAATAAAGTCTACAGAAGTGCTAGAATGGTTAACTGGGACCCTGAAGCCTTAACTGCAGTATCAGATGAAGAAGTTAACCATAAAGAAGTTAACTCTAAACTTTTTTATATACGATATAAAATTGCAGAAAGTGATGACAAGTGGCTTACCATAGCCACAACAAGACCTGAAACAATACTTGGAGATAGTGCAATTTGTATAAACCCAAACGATGAGAGATTTAAACACCTTCATGGTAAAAATGCTATAGTACCTATAGCAAATAGAACAATCCCAATAATTCTAGATGATTATGTCGATATTGAATTTGGTACAGGTTGTCTAAAAGTTACTCCTGCTCATGATGTTAATGACTATGAATTAGGTAAAAAACACAACCTTAAAACAATTGAAATCCTTAACGATAATGGTTCCTTAAACCATCATGGACTTCATTACGAAGGAAAAGATCGTTTTGAAGTTAGAAAAGATATTGAAAAAGAACTATATGATAAAGGTTACTTAATTAAAACCGAAGATCACATAAACAAAGTTGGATACTCAGAGAGAACAAACGCTGTAATTGAACCAAAACTTTCACTACAGTGGTTTGTATCTATGAAAGAATTGGCTAAACCTGCACTCGACATTGTAATGAATGGAGAGGTTGCTTTCCACCCTGATAAGTTTAAAAACACATACAGACACTGGATGGAGAATGTAAAAGATTGGTGTATCTCTCGTCAACTTTGGTGGGGACACAGAATACCAGTTTTTTATTATGGGCCAAATCCTGATGACTACGTTGTTGCTAAAACAGAAGAAGAAGCAATTATAAATGCAAAAGAAAAAACAGGGAGGAACTTCACTAAAAATGAGTTAAAACAAGATGAAGACGTTCTCGATACTTGGTTCTCCAGTTGGTTATGGCCTATCTCTGTGTTCAATGGGTTAACTGAACCTAATAACGAAGAAATAAATTATTATTATCCAACAAATGATCTAGTTACAGCACCTGAAATCATGTTTTTCTGGGTAGCTCGTATGATTATTGCAGGAGATCAGTATATGGGGAAAATCCCATTTAAAAACGTTTACTACACAGGTATCGTTAGAGATAAATTAGGACGAAAAATGTCTAAATCTCTTGGAAACTCTCCTGATCCAATAGGTTTAATTGAAAAGTATGGCGCAGATGGAGTTAGAATGGGGATATTAATTTCATCTCCTGCTGGAAACGACTTACCTTTTGATACCTCACAATGTGAGCAAGGAAGAAACTTCACCAACAAAATATGGAATGCATTTAGATTAGTTAGTTCTTGGGAGATTAAGGAAATAAAACAACCCAATTCATCTGAAAAAGCAATAGAATGGTTCCATGCAAAATTCAATCATGAATTAGCGATAATTAATGACCTTTTTGATAAATTTAAAATATCAGAGGCTTTAATGGCAACTTACAAATTAGTCTGGGACGATTTCTGTTCTTGGTATTTAGAAATGA
>Ga0228635_1001217_pt1 | contig 13096 bp, 8 predicted proteins | sample 44DmetaG_FD_182699 | JGI IMG/M metagenome (GOLD analysis project Ga0228635, IMG submission 182699) | Seawater microbial communities from Monterey Bay, California, United States - 44D | ecosystem: Environmental > Aquatic > Marine > Coastal | place: USA: California | collected 2016-09-30 | reverse complement strand
ATATTAAGTCTATGTCTGAAATTGCAAATGCCAATGGAATAAAAGTAATTATCTCTTCAATTTTACCAGCAATAGATTATCCTTGGAAACCCGGATTGGATCCTGCACCGAAAATTATTAAAATAAATAAAGCCTTAAAAATATATTCCAAAAAGAATAATTTTATCTATTTAGACTACTTTTCTGCTATGGTTGATGATAAAGGTGGTTTAAAGGTCCCCGAGTATACAGCTGCCTCAGATCTTGTTCATCCTAATGAAAAAGGATATGAGGTGATGGAAAAATTAGTTGAAATTGCTATTAAAAAGGCATTAGCCAAGTAGACATGAAAAAGATTTGTTATAACGTATTTTTGTTTTACATGATATCATTGTTTTTTTCATGTGAATCTACTCACAAACATCCATTAAAATTAAATCCACTTTTTTCGAATCAAATGGTTCTTCAGCAAGAAAAAAATGTGGCGATTTGGGGTGAATATGCACCAAATAGTTCTGTAACAGTTAAAGGAAGTTGGGGTGAAATATCCTCTGGAATGTCAGATAATAATGGAAGTTGGGAAGTATTAATTCCAACTCCGAAAGCAGGTGGGCCTTTTGAATTAGAAATTACCACCAAAACTACTACCAAAAAAATAACCGATGTTATGATTGGTGAAGTTTGGTTGGCATCTGGCCAATCAAATATGGAAATGGATTTTGATTATTGTTGTAATACAACAGACAATTCAGAAATAGAACTTTCTTCAGCTAATTACCCTGAAATTAGAATGCTTAATATCACAAACCAAATAAGCTCATTACCTACTAATAATTTTGAGGGAAATTGGGAGAAAGCTATTGGAGAAAACATTACAAATTTTAGTGCAGTAGGATATTTTTTTGCTAAAAAATTACATAAAAAATTAAATATTCCTATTGGAATTATTCATTCGAGCTGGGGTGGAACTGATATTGAAGCTTGGACTAGCAGAGAAACACTAAACACCATAGATTTTTTAAAAGAAGACATGAGTTCTTATGATACGTTGGTTAATAAATCATCCAAATCAGTAGAATGGTTTTCTCAGTTTGAATCCATCAAATTACCCTCAGATGTTTGGTACTTATTCTTGGAAGATCCTATAGGAAAGCCAGATAAATGGGAGAAGCTAGACTTTAAAGATTATAAATATATCAGTTCAAGTTATCAAGACTATACGAAATGGGAAAAACTAATCTTACCTGGATCATTTGATAATGTTTTTGAAACAAATGATTTTGATGGAGCTATTTTATTTGAAAAATCTTTTTCATTAAAAGAAGTTAAAGGCGATTATACTCTTAATCTTGGACCTATTAGTGATATGGAATTTACTTATATAAACGGGGAAAAAATTGGCTCTAGTTTAGGGAAAAAAAGTTTAGCTAATAAATCATATAAAATACCTAAAAATCTTCTAAAGACTGGTCAGAATAGTATAATCATTAAGGTCATAAACCAATACAACGTGGGAAAGGTTGGTGAGATTTCGTTAAATAATTCTTTGGGGGCTAACGAGTCATTAAATGGAATATGGAATTATAAAGTTATTGCTGAGGTATACAATCAGTTTAATGAAAAGGAGCAAACGTGGCCCTATTATTCTTTTTATTTATATGAAGATCCATCTATAAATTTTTCAAAAAGACCTCAAGTAAAAAGCTATACACAAAACTCAAAATCAGCACTTTTCAATGGAATGATACACCCCATAATACCTTATAATATTAAAGGTAGTATTTGGTATCAGGGAGAAAATAATGTTTCAAGATTTAAAGAGTATGAAACTCTATTTCCAGCTATGATAAAAGATTGGCGTAAAAAATGGAGTTCAGATTTTCCATTTTATTTCGTTCAAATAGCACCTTTTGAGAATTATAACGGTCTATCCTCATCATTACGAAATGTTCAAAGAAAAACATTAAAAGTTGAAAAAACTGGAATGGTAGTGACATTAGATATTGGTGAAATAGATGACATCCATCCATCAAACAAACACGATGTTGGGTATAGATTGGCTGGATTAGCACTTTCTAATGATTATGAAAAACCTATAGTAGCTTCTGGGCCACTATATGAAAATTTTGAAGTATCTGGTAATAAACTAATAGTAACATTTGATTTTGTTGGTTCTGGTTTAACCTCTTATGATAAAGAACTTGCAGCATTTGAAATTGCAGGTGCTGATAAAAAATATATTAAAGCAAAAGCATATATTGAGAATAATAAGATTTACATATATTCCTCTAAAATCCAAAATCCAAAATACGCTAGGTATGCATGGAAAGATACTAGTGTTGCAAGTTTATTTAATAAAGAAGGATTACCCGCCTCTACTTTTACCACGGAATAAAAAAGAATAATCTCACCGCAATTAATGGTTTAATAATTTTATAGAACGTTATCAATTATATTCTGAACCACTTCTTGATTTAACAAGGTGCTTGTATCCCCTAAACTATCAGTTTCATTACAAGCAATTTTTCTTAAAATCCTCCTCATAATTTTACCAGAACGCGTTTTAGGCAACCCATTTGTGAATTGCATTTTATCAAGTTTAGCTATTGGGCCTATTCTGTCTGTGATTAATTGATTGATCTCAATTCTTAAGTTATCATGATTTCTAGATTCTCCCGTATCTTTTAATGTAATATATCCATACAAAGCGCTTCCTTTAATATCGTGAGGAAAGCCAACAATGGCAGATTCTGCAACTGCAGGATGTTCATTAATAGCATCCTCTATTGGTGCAGTACCAAGGTTATGACCAGAAACTATAATTACATCATCAACCCTACCTGTTATTCTATAATACCCAACTTCGTCTCTTAGTGCCCCATCTCCGGTAAAATACTTATTGTCAAATGCCGAGAAATATGTTTCTTTATATCGTTGATGATTTCCCCATATCGTCCTTGCGATACTTGGCCAAGGGAATTTAATACATAAACGACCCTCAACTTGATTCCCTTTCAGTTCATTTCCATTTTCATCCATCAATGCAGGTTGAATGCCAATAAATGGTAAAGTTGCATACGTAGGCTTCGTAGGTGTTACATATGGTATTGGAGAAATCATTATTCCTCCAGTTTCTGTTTGCCACCAAGAATCGATAATAGGACTTTTCTTTTTACCAATATTTTCATTGTACCAATGCCAAGCTTCTTCGTTGATAGGTTCTCCAACAGACCCTAAAACTTTTAACGAGGATAAATCATAATGATCTATTACATCTGTACCTTGTTTTGCTAATGCTCTAATAGCTGTAGGTGCAGTATAAAACTGATTGACTTTATGCTTTTGAACAATGTCCCAAAAACGACCATAATCTGGGTAGCTTGGAACACCTTCAAACATCACTGTTGTTGCACCATTTGCCAATGGACCGTACACAATATAGCTATGTCCTGTAATCCAGCCGATATCAGCCGTACACCAATACACATCATTTTCTTTATACTGAAATGCATTTTTAAAGGTGTAGGCAGTGTAAACCATGTATCCAGCAGTGGTATGGACCATTCCTTTGGGCATACCTGTAGACCCTGAGGTATATAAAATGAATAATGGATCTTCAGCATTCATGATTTCAGGTGCACAAACATCAGAAGCTTCCTCTAATAATGGTGCTAACCATTTATCTCGACCGGCTTTCATGTAGATCTCAGTTTTTATTCTTTTTGCAACTAATACAGTTTCTACACACGAACAACTTTCTAGGGCTTCATCTACAATACCTTTTAAATCGATGGTTTTTGAACCTCTGAAAGAACCATCTGAAGTAATAACCATTTTACAATCTGAATCGTTAATTCTAGTAGCTAAAGCTGCAGCTGAAAAACCAGCAAATACTACAGAATGAATAGCTCCAATTCTAGCACATGCGAGAACAGATATTGCCAGTTCTGGAATCATAGGAACATAAATACAAACTCTATCTCCTTTTTTTATTCCTTGTTCTTTTAAAACATTTGCAAATTTATTAACTCGTTTATAAAGTTCATTATAGCTTATATGTTCAGCAACTTCATCTGGATGATTGGGCTCAAATAAAATAGCCGTTTTATCTCCACGAGTTGTTAAATGTCTATCAATACAATTCTCAGTTATATTCAATTTTGCTCCTTTAAACCAAGAAATTTCTGGTTTCGAAAAGTCCCAATCTAAAACAGAGTCCCACTTTTTACGCCATAAAAAATGTTCTTCGGCTATTTCTTCCCAAAAACTTTCTGGTTCACGAATAGACTTTCTATATACTTGATAGTATTCCTCGAGGTGTTTTATATGATAATTACTCATTTTTGTATATTTTTAAACTTTATCATTTCTTATTACCACACAATATTTTTATCGATAAATTGTGATAAGCTTTTAGCCATTATTTGCTGGTCTCCAATGGAAGGATGTGTGGTTGATTCAATATAGGGCATTATATGGGTGTATATCTTATTATCGTTTAAATTTGTCGTAGCAGTTTTAATAAAATTTATCCACTCAGACCCTTTTTTTGCTGCATCCATACTTCCTAGAGTACAAATAATATTTGCTTTAGGATATTGTTTTCTTATGTTCGTTATAAATCGTTCGTAAGCTTTTATAATATAATCATTAGTGGGGTTATTTTCTCCAAATCTTTTTTTAAATTCTACATTCTCTGGAACATTTACCAACCAAGAATCATTTTGCAACAAATTAACAACAACTATATCTGGAGTAAATAACGAAAAATCCCAAATACTAGTTTCGTCAGTTGGAATTAATCGATCATAAATTTCTGGCATAATTAAAGAATCCCAACTAACAGTAATTCCTATTCCACTTTTACAAATACAATGATACTTAGCGTCAAAATATCTAGCAGTTAAAGATGAGTAGCTTAGATAATTATTTGTAAAAGTACTGTCTGAAGAATCATTCCCTGAAAAGTCTTCTATGGCAAAACCGGCTGTAATAGAATCACCATAAAATTCTATCGTTCTTTTTTTTGAATTAGATTTAGGCAGCATTTTAGAGTTAGCATCTAGTTTAAATCCATAAAAACTTGTTTTTCCGCTATTCCACTCTGTTCTTTTAAAAATCTCGACTGTGTGTTTTCCTTCGGTTAAATTTGAAGCTAATTCATGGTATTGTTTTTTTGTGGTAGGTCTCAAAATAAAAACACTATCATTATCTACAATCACATTAAAATAATTATCTCCAGATTCATCCTTTAAAAGTGCTTGGATAGAATTTCCTTCAAAATTAATTTTTACTGAGCTTCCAGACCAATAAATATCTGCAGCTTCCTCTTTTGAAAAGTCTATTCTTCCAGAATATTCAATTTCAGAATTGGAAAAAGGTATGATTAATTCTGTTGATTGTTTACAAGCCATTAAAACAAATATAACAAGTAGATATATATTAATTTTTTTCATGCAAACTATTATCTGATATTTTTCTAATCATATTAATGTGTGGCTTCTCCCGCGCCACTAGGAATTCTAATATTTATAACAATTTCTTGAACTTCTAAAGGTGGGTCTGGAGTAAATTTAGAGATGATTATAGACACTATGAAATTTATGATCATTGCCACAGTTCCAAAACCCTCTGGTGATATTCCTAACCACCAATCTTCTTTGGCGCCTCCACCAAACCAATTAAATTTAAACTTTAGCATGTAAAAAAGCATTGCCAAAACACCAACAATCATACCTGAAATGGCACCTTCTTTGTTCATTTTCTTTGTAAAAATTCCTAAAATAATTGCAGGAAAAAAAGAGGCTGCTGCCAATCCAAATGCTAGTGCCACTGTTGCGGCAACAAAATCCGGAGGGTTAATCCCAAAATATCCAGCAACACAAACTGCTACAACTGCAGACAAACGAGCAGCTACTAATTCTCCTTTTTCTGAAATATCTGGCTTTATCATTTTCTTAATCAAGTCATGAGAAACTGAAGCAGAAATCACCAATAATAGTCCAGCAGCGGTTGATAGAGCTGCTGCCAATCCTCCCGCGGCAACTAATGCAATTACCCAGTTTGGTAAGCCCGCTATTTCTGGATTAGCCAAGACCATAATATCTTTATCTACTATTAATTCATTTTTTGAGGAATCTGCTAGGTATTGAATTTTACCATCATTGTTAACATCATTAAAGGATAACAATCCTGTCTCCTCCCATGTGGTAAACCAACTTGGCATATTTTTATATTCTTTATTATTTACAGTTTCTATCATATTAGTTCGAGAAAAAACTGCTATTGCAGGAGCTGTTGTATATAAAATCATGATAAATAACAATGCCCAACCTGCAGATTTACGTGCATCAGATACTTTCTTAACCGTAAAAAAACGAACAATTACATGAGGTAATCCTGCAGTACCTACCATAAGAGCAGCGGTAATAAAAAATACATCTAATTTGGATTTACTACCTGAAGTATATTCAGCAAAACCAAGATCTCTGTGTAAACCATCTAATTTGTCTAACAGATACACTCCATTTGCATCTTGTCCACCAAATCCAATCTGTGGAATTGGATTCCCTGTCATCTGAATAGAAATATAAATTGCAGGAACCATAAAGGCAAATATTAATACACAATATTGTGCTACTTGCGTATAGGTAATTCCTTTCATGCCTCCTAAAACAGCATAAAATAAAACAATAATCATCCCTATGATGACTCCTGTATTGATGTTTACTTCTAAAAATCTTGAAAATACCAATCCTACACCACGCATTTGTCCTGCTACATAAGTAAATGATACTATCAAAGCACAAAATACTGCAACAGATCTAGCAACATTTGAATAATAACGGTCTCCAATAAAATCTGGAACTGTAAATTTTCCAAACTTCCTTAAGTAGGGAGCCAATAATAGCGCTAACAACACATAGCCTCCTGTCCAGCCCATTAAATATACAGACCCGTCATATCCATTGAAAGAGATAATCCCAGCCATTGAAATAAATGATGCTGCAGACATCCAATCTGCCGCTGTAGCTAAACCATTAGCAAGAGGTGAAACTCCTCCTCCAGCAACATAAAATTCCTTTGTTGATCCGGCTCTTGACCAAATAGCAATCCCTATGTATAAGGAAAAAGTAATTCCTACTAATATCCAAGTCCAAATTTGTAAATCCATAATTAGCTATCTAAATTATATTTTGCATCCAATTTATTCATCAATTTTATGTACACAAATATTAAAATAGTAAAAACATAAATTGAACCCTGTTGAGCAAACCAAAAACCAAGTTTAAACCCACCCATTCTAATACTATTTAATTCGTCTACCAATACAATTCCAAAGCCGTAAGAGACAACAAACCAAATCGATAACAAGATTGACAAATACTTTAAGTTCGTTTTCCAATATTTTTTTTGATCGCTTATTTTCATCCTACTATTTTTATATTATTATTTGTGAAACCTTTTCTTATGATCTCAGTTTCTTTTAAAACTATCTATACTGCTTAACGTGATATTTTACAGAACAGATATTAGTATAAACTCGATTCATATATTTTTTTAAAAAGAATTTTTAATATAATTCCTTACAATATACAAGAATATTAATCAGTTATGCTATTTCTTCAGCCACTAAAATGGAAGCTACTTGAGCTGAATTATACGTAATGTTATGAATTTTTTCATACCTAGTATCTTCAAATTTACCGATGGATTGATGATTTGTATTTTTTTGATCAGACATGTTAGAGACTAAAATATTTTTACAGGTTAAATCTAATATCTTTGAATTCCTTTTTGCTTAAATTTTCGACCGAAAACATAAATTTGGACATATAAAACAATTTAACAATAATGTTTAAGGTAATGAAATTATCTTTTAAATGAATAAATTATAAATAGTGAGTCTAGACGACCAACCTAAGATTCTAAATGTTTTTCTATTTAAATAAGAGAAAAAAACAATCACACAATTTTAGTATAATTTGAAAAAAAATAATTTGTAACTTGTCGAAATATTTTTTGATAAAATGGAAACTTACGCTAATGTTTTACTAGTAGCTTTACCAAGTTTTATGGTATTGATTTTAATAGAGATTATCTATGGTGCTTGGAAAAAAGATCTCACCTACAATTTAATGGATACTATTTCTAGCTTAAGTGCCGGGACAACTAATATGATTAAAGATCTATTAGGAATTGGTTTTATAATTATTTCATACCCATATATTTTAGAAAATATTGCTTTGATAAAACTAGAGGAAAGTATAGCCCTATACATCATAGCTCTTATCTGTATGGATTTTGCTAGTTATTGGAATCATCGCTTAAACCATTCAATTAATGTTTTTTGGAACAGACACGTTGTTCATCATAGTAGTGAGGAGTTTAATCTAGCCTGTGCGCTCCGTCAAAGTATTTCAAAAAACATCATTGGTTTTGGAGCTTTATTTTTAATCCCAGCCGCATTGTTTGGAGTGCCACAAAAAATTATAATTATTTTAGCTCCTTTACATTTATTTGGACAATTTTGGTATCACACGCGCCACATCGGCAAACTAGGATGGTTAGAGTATTTCCTTGTAACGCCATCACAACACAGAGTTCATCATGCCATAAATCCAGAGTATGTAGATAAAAATCTTTCTGCTATTTTCTGTATTTGGGATCGAATGTTTGGAACATTTCAAGAAGAATTGGATGATAAACCTTGTGTCTATGGAACATTGAAACCTGTTCAAACATGGAACCCTATTATTATAAATTTTCAACACAACTGGGGTCTAGTAAAAGATGCTTGGAGAGCTAAAAACTGGTTAGATAAATTTAAATTATGGTTTATGCCAACAGGCTGGAGACCAAAAGATGTAGCCGAACGTTTTCCAATATCTATAGTAGAGAATGTCTATTCACAAGAGAAATATGCACCAAAATACTCAACACTACATAAGTTTTATGCTATTTTTCAATTTGTTTGCATCAACACCTTTATTTATGTTTTGCTTACCAATTTTGGAGCCCTTAGCCTAAATATACAACTGAGCTTTGGAATACTTATCTCTACAACAATTTTTGGCTTTACCTCACTATTGGATGGTCATAAATGGGCTTTTTTCTTTGAAATTTCTAGAGGGATTCTAGGCTTGTTATTTTTACTATATCCAACTGAATTTTTTATGCTAAAAATTAATTTTTTCTTTACCCTATTTTTAAGCATATATTTCTCAACATCACTTTTAACAACATGTTGGATGTATCAATCACCACCAGAACGGTCATTAAAAGTAGCCTAATTTAATTTCAAGCTACCTTATGAAGAAAAAACAAATATTTTTTTTAAAAAATGTAGTTGCCCTTATAGTATTGATTTTAATCACTTCAATATGCATTTTTTGGTATATCAATAAAACATTTATAAGTTTTGAAGACGGATACGAAAACCGAACTGATATTCCTGAATTAACTATAAATGACTACACCTTCCTAGACAGAAATAGCAATAGTAAATTAGATGTTTATGAGGATGACCGAGAAGCAATAACTGACCGAGTTCTTGATGTGCTATCTCAAATGACTCTCCAAGAAAAAATTCACCTACTTAAAGGAGCAGGTATGGCATCAACCATTGGTATGACAAAGCCTGGTGGTATTCCCGGAGCTGTTGGTGCAATTGTTCCTACTCCTAGACTAGGAATTCCAACTGTTCATCTATCTGATGGTCCGGCAGGATTAAGAATAGAACCTAATAGAGAGAATGATGATAAAACTTATTATTGTACGGCATTTCCTATCGCTACATTATTAGCTTCCTCCTGGAATGAAAACTTAGTTTACGAGGTAGGTAATGCAATGGGTAGAGAAGCCAAATCATATGGGATAGATGTTATTTTAGGCCCTGCAGCTAATATCCACAGACATCCTTTATGTGGTAGAAATTTTGAGTATTTTTCTGAAGACCCCTTACTTTCAGGATTCATGGGGGCCTCCATTGTAAACGGGATTCAAAGTAATGGAATTGGTACTTCAGTAAAACATTTTGTAGCTAATAATCAAGAAACAAATAGAGTATTAAATGATGTAATTGTTTCAGATAGAGCTATGCATGAAATCTATTTAAAAGGATTTGAGCATATTGTGAAGCGCTCACAACCCTGGACTATTATGTCTTCCTACAATAAAATTAATGGAGTCTATACCTCAGAAAATAAGTGGCTTCTTACCGATATTCTAAGAAATAAATGGGGTTTTAAAGGCTTAGTAATGACCGATTGGTATGGAGGGAGAAGCCCCACGTCTCAAATATCTGCAGGAAATGACTTATTAGAACCTGGAACCAACAGACAATGGAAAGCTTTAACTTGGGCTGCAAATAATGGAGAATTATCAATGGATGCCATAGACAAAGCTGTAAAACGCATTTTAACCCTAGTTTTTAAAACTAAAAAAATGCAAAATTACAGATTTAACAATACTCCAGATTTGAAAAAACACGCAATAATTACAAGAAAATCAGCTGCTGAGGGAATGATTTTATTAAAAAATAAAAATTCTTTGCCTTTTACTAATGAAAAAAATATTGCTTTACTTGGTGTAACATCCTATGAATTTATAGCTGGAGGAACTGGATCTGGAGATGTTAATGAAGCCTACACAATTTCTTTAGAAGAAGGGTTCTTAAATGATGGATTTAAAATTAATAAAACTGCAAAACAAATTTTTGAATCACACCGAAAGGTTAATAGTAATGGCTTTATAAAACCTCAAGGGCTAGATGCTATATTTACTCCATTCTCACCTCCTGAAATTAGCTATTCAACAGATCAAATTAATGATATTGTAGCAACATCGGATGTTGGAATTCTAACCATAGGAAGGAATTCTGGTGAAGGAGGAGATCGTTCAGAAAAAGATGATTTTCTATTAACAAAAACTGAGCAGGAAATGATCGTTAAGTTCACGGATGCTTTTCATAAAAAAAATAAAAAAATTATCGTTGTACTCAATATTGGAGGGGTTATTGAAACCGCCTCTTGGAAGCATCTTCCCGATGCCATTCTCTTAGCCTGGCAAGGTGGGCAAGAAGGTGGTAATTCAGTAGTGGATATTCTTTCAGGAAAAATAAATCCTAGTGGGAAATTACCCATGACATTTCCTGTAAAGTTATCTGACCATGAATCACATAAAAATTTTCCTAAAAATCCAAAAATGATAACTATTGAAGGGCTTGTAAAAAATTTGATATTCCCTCCAAGTGAAACTCCAAAAGCAGAAAAGGTAAAAGATGAGGATTACACCTTTTATCATGAAGATGTTTTTGTAGGATACAGGCATTTTGATTCGAAAAACTTATCCGTATCCTTTCCTTTTGGTTTTGGGCTTAGTTATACTGATTTTGAATACGGCCCAATGGAAACAAAAATTGAAAATGATACTATAAATATTTCATTAGATATCAAGAATATCGGTGCTTTTCCTGGAAAAGAAGTAGTTCAATTTTATACAGAAAAACTAAATTCAACCATAAAAAGACCTTCACAAGAATTAAAATCTTTTGCTAAAACAAAGCTCTTAGAAAATAATGAATCTATTAACATTTCTGTTAAAATTCCGATTAAAGAACTGAATTTTTGGAATGAAACAATAAATGACTGGTCATTAGAGAAAGGGAAATACAATATCAAAGCAGGAGGGTCGTCAAGAAACATAAGACAAGTTATAGAGATAAATTTATAACAAACTTGTTATTAACAATCTAAACTCTTAAAAGAAAGCCAATTTTATATTTAAACGTTATTTATAAGTCTAAAAAAATTATTTTTGACAGTTATTTTTTTGATATGAGATTTTTAATTTTCTTTTTTTTCTTCTTTTCATGGCAAGTTATTATTGCGCAAAAAACTTATAACCCAACTAAAATAAAAGAAAATGAAGTTACCTTAGACGGTCTATTGTCTGAAAAAATATGGGAAGATGCTGCTAAAATACCCTTAGACATTGAATTTAGTCCTGCCAATAATTTACAAGCTAAGAAAAAAACTACTGCATATATATCTTACTCTGATACTTTTTTATTTATTGCAGTTCATGCAGAAGATGATCCAAAAAATATTCGTGCCTCTATTCGCCCAAGAGATGACTTCAATATTTGGAACGATGATCTTATACTGGTTCGTTTAGATCCTTTTGCCGACGCAAGAAACAACTTAGGTTTGGCTGTAAATGCTTTGGGTAGTCAATTTGATGTGAAGCAGGTAAATGCCTTATCTGACTCAGATCGATATGACAGCACATTTAATATGAATTTTGAATCTAAAGCTACTATAGTAGATAATGGATATACTGTAGAAATGAAAATACCATTTTCTGAAATTCCATTCCCAAATGGTACAGATCAAGAATGGCACATCAATTTTTACAGACGATACTTCGAAAATGGAAACGAAATTGAAGTTAGTAGTCAACCAAGAGATAGAAACAATAATTGTGTGGTTTGTCAAACTACAGATAATCTAATTTTAAAAGATATTGTTATCGATAAAAGGTTAGAAATACTACCCTATGTTTCAAGTAATATCCAAGGGTCAAGAAATAGCCCTGATGAAAAAATTGCTTACGGGTCTGTAAAAGGAAAAGTTGGTTTAGGACTGAATTTAGACATAAATAAGAATACAAGTTTTGAGTTAACACTTAATCCTGACTTTTCTCAAGTAGAGGCTGATGTTACCCAAATTGACGTAAATTCTTCTTTTTCTTTACAATATCCGGAAAGACGTCCATTTTTTAATCGAGGAACAGATCTTGTAAATTTTACTGATGGTGCATTTTACTCAAGGTCAATTGTTAACCCATCCATTGCAACAAAATTATTGAGTCAAGGAAAGAAATCTAGGGTGTTTTTATTGAACGCATTAGATCAAAACTCTGTTTACCTAGTTGGTGGTGAGGATAGATCTTATATTGGCCAAGGAGGTAACAGTTTGGTAAATGTTCTTCGCTATCAACATTTATTAAGCCCTAAATCTCGATTTGGTGGGGTAATGATGAATCGTTTCTATAAAGGAGGTGGGTTTGGTCATCTTTTTGGATTTGATGGACTTTTTCTGCTAAATCAAAATTT
>Ga0228635_1001211_pt1 | contig 13122 bp, 26 predicted proteins | sample 44DmetaG_FD_182699 | JGI IMG/M metagenome (GOLD analysis project Ga0228635, IMG submission 182699) | Seawater microbial communities from Monterey Bay, California, United States - 44D | ecosystem: Environmental > Aquatic > Marine > Coastal | place: USA: California | collected 2016-09-30 | reverse complement strand
CGCTCAGGCTACCGACGGGTATGAGGTTCGAATCCTCACTAGTTACAAACAAAATTCAAATAAAGTTGGATAATATAAATGTAATTAAATAAATAAAAATGTCAAGATTAACAATTTACGAAAGGCTAAAACCTGAAATCAAACAAGCCTTAGCTTCACAAGAAAAAAAATACAGTACTTCTGTAAGATCAATTATAACTACGCTTAGCAGTACTAAGTTCTATAGTGACTTAAAAATATGTGACGTTAGCTCGTTATATACTTTTGCTGATATAGAGTTGCACAAAGTTTCTGCATGGGATTTTAAGTATGGTGATAACATTTTAATATCAGAAAAAAATGACTAAGTATATAACAGATGAGTTAATAGCTCAAAAAATGGCTGAAAAAGGTTGGATTGAAGGCTGTGACGATGAGCATGCTAGAAACCAAGTACTTGCACACTATGAGTGTGAAGTAACTGATCAATGGCAAAACCCTGACTTCAGTGTATACGAAGAATCAACAGCTGATGGTTACTCTGTGTGGATTGCTACTGCTAATGACAAAAGTATAAATGTTAGTGAAGATGTATACTACTACGAAAACGAACTTACAGACGTATTATACGAAGCTATACCTGATTACAGCAATATATACTGTGACAACTACGACTTTGTTGAAGACGCTATTACTAGACACTATGAAGATTTAATGTGTAGAATAGAAGATGAAACTGTAGATGAATTGCTTGATGAAGGCTACAACCATAAAATAACTGACCCTATAAATACACTGCAATACATAGAAATGATCTCTCAAGATTGTAGTTTTTTAGACGGTAGCTCAAGAGCTATAAATCTAACAGTAGATGAAGACTATAGGTACTTAAACTATGCTAGTCAAATAATTAAAGACAGAGCCAGGTATGAGATTGTAGCTAATCATTATGGTCTAACTATCGAAAGAGCTGTTAAAGGTGAATTAATATTTAAAGAATTAAAAAATGAAAACTAAAGAACAAACAGTACCTAAGTGGTTTAAAGGTATGATTTACGACAAAGGTGAATTAGTAACAAACCCTTTCAGTGGAGATAGCTATGAACTCAATGGTGTTGAGCTATCAATGTATGACTTCATAATGGGTAGTCAATATGTAATGGAGGTAGCACCTAAAACAGTTACTGAAAAACAAATTAACGAGTTTCATAAAGCATTATCTTGGTTTCGTAAGAACAACAGTGATGCGTATATGACGTTACTTGATTAATTTACAAACAAAATTTATTCACTAATGGATAATAAACTAAATATTAACAATTAAATTAAATACTTATGAACAGATTAGTTTTACCAATGCAGACTGTAGACGTTAACTCTACAGCAATTGACAGAGCAAGTTACAAGTACGACAACTACAGACTTACTCTTACGTTTAACAACGGTGGCCGTTATAATTACGAAGGCGTACCGAACCATGTCTTTGAAGGTTTAAGATCTTCACAGTCAAAGGGTAAATTCATTAACAAGTATGTCTTACCAGTTTACAAATGTAATACTGCTAACTAAATGACAGACAAAGAGTTAGACGTTTTAGCTAATAAAGTTGCTGATATTATTCTAACTGCTTTACAAAAAAAGCAAGACGAATGGGATCAGCAATTTAATATTAGTGTCGAGCAAGAGACAAAAGAGCTAGTGCTTGAAGAGATATACCACTGGAAAGGAGAATTAAAGAGAGCTGAAGAACAAGAAGATTATGCTAAAGCTGCTCTTATACACGGAAAAATAAAATACTTAGAAAATAAAATAAAAGAATTATGATAAAACCTATGCTCGCATACAAAGTAGACAAAAAACCTGTCGACTGGTCCGAGAAAGTTTTCTTACAACCTAAGCTAGATGGCGTGCGTTGTATATTTACCAAAGACGGTGCTTACTCACGTACAGGTAAGGAGTTTAAAAACGTAAGACATATAATGTATGACTTACAGGGCTTCTTCTCTAAACATCCGTTTACAGTACTAGACGGTGAGCTTTACAACCACGCGTTAAGCAATGACTTTGAGAAAATTATATCTTTAGTTAGAAAACAAACTCCAACTGAAGATGATATGAGAGACGCACAGCATCTTGTACAATATCATGTTTATGATACTATTGCAGAAGGTCCTGTGTATGAACAAAGATTTAATTGGCTGACTACAAATCTACCGATAGCTGCTTCATTAACTCTTATTAAAAATACATTAGTCGAAAGTTATGACGAGGCTAAGATGTTACACAACGTACATTTAGCTCAGGGCTACGAAGGCTCTATACTTAGACTAAATAAAAGTTACGAACAAAAACGTTCTTACAACTTACAAAAGTTCAAAGACTTTCACGACACTGAAGCTACTATTGTAGACTACGTAGAAGGTAAAGGTAAGCGACAAGGCACACTTGGTAAGTTTATAATGCTAGATGACGAAGGTGTACGGTTTGGTTGTCCACCAGGTAAAGGCTACAACTACAAGGATTTAGCAAACATACTTGTTAACATTAATGACTACATAGGTCAGCGTGCTACCTTTACTTACTTCGAACGTACTAAGGCTAATAGCTACAGGCATCCGTTCTTTAAAACAATTAGAAATTATGAGTAAGTTAATATGGAAATTATATAACGAAAACATGATAAGTAAGGAAGTAGCTATGATTTTATTAGATAAACATTACGAGTAATTATGAATATATTTTATTTACACAGAGATCCAGTTAAAGCTGCTAGAATACAATACAATAAGCATGTAGTTAAGATGATCTTAGAATCAGCTCAGATGCTTTGTACTGCGCATCATCATTATGCGGAACTAAATTACCCTATGGTAGATGTTCCGTATAAGAAAGCGCATTATAATCATCCGTCAACTATATGGTGTAGACAGAACTCACATCAATACATGTGGTTGTATAAACATATGTTAGCGTTAGGAGAAGAATATACTAAAAGATATAACAAAACACATTTAACAATTACAAAATGCAAAGAAGTTTTAAAACATTTGCCTCTAGGCATGCCGGTGGGTACTTTTACAGAACCTCCTCAATGTATGCCGGACGAATACAAAGTGCAAGACGATAGCGTATCCGCATACTGGAATTATTACGAAAATGAAAAACATAAAATAAAGAATAAAGATGAGCAGAAAATTATACGTACACAACTTGACAACCAATTTTAGAGGTATAAAAAATAAGATTGAAAATCTTAAAAAAAATAAAACTAAGAAAAAAGGGACTGTGACAACAGCCTATAAGGTTATATAGTAAGGGGCTAATGTCATATAAAAGAAACATAAAGTATTTAGTAAGTAGAGGCATCGTATATAGGCAAGATCCTATAAGCGATGTACCTACTGTAGATACTGACAAGTATATGTTCTTTGAAAATGGTACTTACGAATGCTATACATTGTTTAACACTAATGCTAAGATAACATCTTACAAAAGTCTTAAATGGCATTTGTATGTTTTATGGTATCTAAATACCACCATGAATCAAGATCAATTTGACAACATGGCTAAAGTTATATGTGATAAAAAAAATGGATTTGTTACCTTTGATATTAGCTCTTGGCACTATGAAAAAATAGTATATGATGTATTAATGAGTGATCTTGATGAACCACCTAAAAACAAATTACGTAAAGTAATATTTAAAGATCATAACATGCTGACTGTCAGCGAGAAGCTTAGTATAGTTGGCAAACTGATAGGTAAGTCTAGTAATGTAGACAGTGAAGCAATTTATCAATGTATGCTAGATATTAATGAGTTTGGTAAAAAAATAACTATAACTAATCTTGCTAGCTTGCTTAATTGCTCAACTAGAACTATATACAGAAACATGAACAATACACTGAAGAAAGAAAAAGAATTATTAAACCAACAATTATGAGACAAAACTTTAATGAGTGGATGGCTAAGATAGGTAATATACATTACGCTAACGATAATTTAATGGCTAAAGCTTTTGAAAAAATAGATCAATATGAAGAAATATAATGTGCAGAATTACGTGAGATACAAAAAAGATGTTAAAACATCTATAGCAAATCTCGAAGGTAAGTTCTACGATGAGTATACTAGAGATGAACTTATAATTAAGTTTTTGCCTTTAGTAGAAAATCTAGCTAGAAAATTCTCTACATCCGATCAAGCCTCTGGTATATTAAGTATAAATGACTTAATACAAATAGGTAGTGAAGCATTAGTAAAAGCTGTTAATAAAATAGACTGGCTTGTTATAGATGAATCACCAGATGTTGAAAAAACTTTAAAATCATTTTTAAGTAAAAGAGTTAAAGGCGCAATACGTAGAAGAATAGATATAAATAAAGGTGGTATGAGAATACCAGAACATAAACTAAACGAAATACGTAAAAATCCAGACAATGAAGATCTAAATAAAATATTTATAACAAGTATGTTTGCTTCACTAGATAACAAACACACGAGCAAAACTAATACTTATAAGAACGACGACAACGAGATGACTTATGATGTTCCAGATGAAACTAAATCTTATAACATAGATTTAATGAATGCATACCTTATGGGTATAATGAAACAGTACTTAAGTAACGCAGAATACGAGGTGATAAGACTAAGTTATGGAATGGACTGCGACAAGCACTCAGCTAAACAAATAGCTGTTAAATTAAATATAACTGGAGTTAGTAATTACGTGCGAATATCTGAGATAAAAAAGGCTGCAATAGATAAATTAATAGCCAACGTAGATAGCTCGCAAGTGATTGACTTTCTGTAAGTTAAGTGAAAAAATTTATGTAAAACCTAAAATTAATATGTAATTATATATGTATAGACTAATATGAAATTAAATACTTTAAATGACAAACTGGCGTCAGTCCAGACAAGATTTAAATCGAAAAAAAGTAGATTTAATTCATTCGGCAAGTACAACTTCAGATCTGCCGAAGACATCCTAGAAGCAATAAAACCCTTTCTGTTAGAGTTAGGAGTTAGTGTAAGAATCAATGAAGAAATTATCAGTGTTGATCCATTACCAATGATGCAATCAACCGCTACAATTAGTGACGGTGATAACGCTATAAACGCTACATCTATAGTTGGCGTAGATTTGAATCAAAAAGGTATGAATGTACCTCAGCAATTTGGTAGTGCATCTTCGTACGCAAAAAAATATGCGTTAGGTAATTTATTTCTAATTGATGACACTGCAGACAGTGATGCAACGAACACTCACGGTAAAGCACCGAAAGCTAAAAACACATTAACCTCAGAGAAAGATCCAGCTTATCCAAAAGCAGTGGATTTCATTAAAAAAGGAGGTAAGTTATCAGCTATAAAAGCTAAATACAATATCTCAAAAGAGATAGAAACTAAATTAACAACTTTATAATATGGACGATTTAACAAGAAAAGATATATTAGAAAAGCTTAAGATAGATGAGCATTACTATGGAGAGTTTGGTCAACAGTTTAGAAGTAACTCTGATATATCTACATTGTTAAAAAACCCTTTAGCCCTTAACCAACGTCAAGGTACTAATATTAATTTTTTAGTTGGTGGTTATTTCCACACTGCTATATTAGAGCCGGATAAACTAAAGAATTTTAAAATAGTAGAATCTACGACAAGAAATACAAAGGCTTATAAGGAGATTTCAGGTGGTGAAATGTGTCTACTACAACACGAGGTAGACAAGACAGAACTACTAATTGATACAATGAAACAAAACAAAGTTTGTATGGATCTAATCAATGGTATTAATGTCGAGTATGAACAACCTGGAGTTAAACAGATTGAAGGGTTATGGTGGAAAGGTAAAGCAGATATCGTTAATCACGATGAAAAATTAGTTATTGATCTTAAAACAACAGGTGATATATCAAAATTTAGAAGCTCAGCTTTTCGCTATAACTACGACAGTCAAGCGTACATTTATCGAAGACTGTTCGGCTATGACTTAGTGTTTATAGCTATAGATAAGAACACACATCAAATAGGAATATTCGACTGTTCAGATGCTTTCTATGAAAGCGGTTTAGATAAAGTACAAAGAGCTGTAGAGCAGTATAAACTGTTTTACGAAACACCGGATTTCGATCCACAACAATTTTTTATTAACAAGACTTTATAACAAAAGGAAATTATGGCAAGTATTATTAAAGCAAACATCAACTTAAATGAAATACCTAAAGACAAAATCTACAAGGGTAAAAAAGGTAACTATCTACCAATTACAATAACAATCAACGATGAAGTTGACAACTATGGTAACCAAGGACCTGTAGTAGTAGAACAGTCTAAGGAAGAACGTGAGGCTAAAGCGCCGAAGGTTTATTTAGGTAACGTAAAGGTTGTATGGACTAATGGTGACAATGTTGCCGCTGCTCCAAGAGATGGTCAACCGCAACAAGCGGCTCCACAGTTAACTGCTCAAGAAGATGATCTTCCGTTTTAATGTATAGAAATAACGGAGAGACAGCGTGTCAAGTATGTCATGCTGAAATGGATGTAGAAGAATTTGAATTCTGTGACATATGTCCTCATTGTAGAGATGGAGAATAATTAAATTAAATTAAATTAAATGCAGACAACAGAGATCAATGGATTTGCTATTGAAAATTTCAATCAGCATGGCCTAGAAGAGGGTAAGAAACAGGGTACATGCCCTTTATGCTCTCACAATAGGAAACCCAAAAATCAAAAAGCAAAATGTGCTTCTTATGATTGGGAACGGGGTCTCGGTACTTGTCACAACTGTAACAAATCATTTCAATTACACACTTATCAGCGTAAAGGTAAAGCTGAGAAAGTATATGTTAAACCTGAAATCAAAACAAATCCAGATAAGCCTGAGTTTGTAAGTGATAAGGTTATCGAATGGTTTGGAACAAGAGGTATATCAGCTCAGACTCTTATTGATTTACAAATCAGTGAGGGTCCTGAGTGGATGCCACAGACCGGTAAAACCGAGAATGTTATAAAGTTCAATTATTTTATGGGCGGTGAGTTAACAAACGTTAAATACCGAGATGGAAGAAAGAACTTTAAATTATATAAAGGGGCTGAGAAAGTATTTTATAATATAGATAGTATTGTAGGATATGAATATTGCGTTATAGTAGAAGGTGAAATGGATGTATTAGCATTACACGAAGCAGGTATTACAAACGCTATATCAGTTCCAAATGGAGCAACACTTAACTCTAATAACTTAGACTACTTAGATAGTTGTATTGATTACTTTGAAGACAAAGAAAAGATTATATTAGCTGTAGATTCTGATGAAGCTGGACAAGCATTACAAACAGAGTTAATTAGAAGGCTAGGATCTGAGGTTTGTTTTCTATCAACATTTGAAGACTGTAAAGATGCAAATGAATACTTACAAAAATATGGCAAAGAAAAACTTACAGAAAGAATCACAGGCGCGAGGCCCGTACCTCTTGAAAACGTTACTACGTTCAGAGATATCGAGGATGAAGTCACTGACTTTGTTCGCAATGGTTTTAAACCTGGCTTTCAAATTGGTTTACAGAACTTTGACGATATATTTTCTACGTATACTGGTCAATTTATTACTGTCACTGGAATACCTTCTTCAGGGAAGTCGGATTTCGTGGATCAAATGGTTGTTGGCTATAACGCGAACTACGGTTGGAAAACAGCTTTCGCATCTCCAGAGAATGTACCGACATATCTACACGCTCATAAATTAATGCGTAAGACTTGGCAAGGTATGCCAACTAAAGAGGATATTGGTGGAGATAAATGGAATCAAATAGCAGATCATTGTAATAGTAATTACTTTCACATTGATATGGAACGTTATACTTTAGAGTCAGTGCTTAAAAAAGCTGCTGAGCTAGTTAAACGTAAAGGTATTAAATGCCTAGTTATAGATCCGTTTAATAAAGTTAGAGACGTAGACTGTAAGACAGAGGATGTTAACCGTTATACAATGGAGTATCTTACTAAGATAGAAACATTTGCTAAGAAGTTTGATGTACTTGTATTTATTGTAGCTCACCCAACTAAAATGTATAAAGACAAAGATGGTAAGATTGAAGAGCCTACAATGTATAACATTAAGGGTGGTGGTGAATGGTACGATGCATCTTATCACGGTTTGTTAGTACATAGAGATTATGAGAACAAAACAGTTAAAGCTAAAGTGCTTAAGATAAAGTTTCAAAACCTCGGTGAAAACGGAGCTGAAGCACATTTTAAGTGGGAACCAAGATCAGGTTGTTTTCTTCCTCATGAACCTTTAGATGTATCAGCTGATAAAATGCCTTGGGAATAAATGGGTAAGAAAAAGTCACCATGGGATATGGGTGATTATACTCCGACAAACGAAGAGGCTGAAGCTATGAGATGGTGTGTAAGAAATCAAATATACATATCACCAGTAGCTATAAGAGAGTCTAGATGGACTATAGAGATACTAAATAACGGTAAGACTAGTACAGATCCAAATAACTATAAGAAGTTAGATATATGGATTAAGATGTACAGCTACTATAAATATTATTACAACAAGTATGAAAACAAGATTCAATAATGCTAATGAAGCATATGAGGGTGTTATAGATGAAATACTACAAAAAGGTATTAACTTTGGTGACACAAAGGCTATATTCAATTGTGGTTTTTATATAGATAATCCTTCAGACAAGGTTATAACAAACGTTGAGCGTAAGTGGAATAAAAAGTATGCTGCAGCTGAATGGGCTTGGTATTTATCTGGCGATCCTAGTATTAATAAATTAGGAGAACTATACGGTAGTATACCACCTATATGGGAACGTATGGCTGATAAATATGGTTTAGTTAATTCTAATTATGGTTATCAATGGCAAAGAAATAACCAATTAGGTTATGTAGTAGATAAACTAAGAGAGGACACAGACACAAGGCAAGCAGCTATAAGTATATATGATGCCAAAGAGCATAACAGGTTTACAAACGATACACCTTGTACTTATGCTATACAGTTTTCTATCATAGACGAAAAGCTCTGTATGTCTGTCTATATGCGTTCTAATGACATCTGGTACGGTTTCTGTAATGATCAGTATCAATTTGCATCATTGCAGGAGATGGTTGCAGATATGTTATCTATTGAAACGGGTTGGTATTATCACCACGCCCACAATATGCACCTGTATAACAATAAACTATAAAATTATGTATTATTTATACCACATACCAGGTAAAAAGATCGGTGTTACACGTGATCTTAATAGTCGGGTAACTCTTCAACAGGGTTATAAACCAGACGAATACGAAGTTCTACTTACTAGCAAAGATATAGATTATATATCTGACAAGGAAATAGAACTTCAAAAGTCTTATGGCTACAAAGTAGATATAAAACCATACAAAAAACTATTTAATCAAATGAATATAAACGCAACAGAACAAACATCAACATTTCCAGTACCTTTAAATAAACTTAAAGGACAACTTATGGATAATATAGGCTTAAAATGGCCCACTGACAATGGAGTATTTAGCTTAGATAATCAAACTATTGACTGGATAGTTAAAAATGCTAGAACATCTATGTTTAATGTAAACAGATGTTATATATATAATAAAGCATATGCTAATAAATTTATAGAGCAAAATACAGAATCAAGCAGGTTTGATGATATACGTCAATGGGCTAGAGACAAAGGTATATATAAATCAGGTGATGCCAGAACTCAGTTCGTAAAACTTATGGAAGAGGCCGGTGAGCTTGCTCAAGCTATATTAAAGAACGATGAGCCTGAAGTAATAGACGCTATTGGCGATATGGTTGTTGTATTAACTAACTTAGCAGAGCTTAGAGGCTATAGCATAGAAAAATGTATAGACAGCGCATATGACGTTATAAAGTCTAGACAGGGTAAAATGGTTAATGGAACGTTTGTTAAACAAGAAAGCTTATAATTATGAAGATAAAAACAAAAGATGAAATAGTACGAAAAGTACTTAGAAAGATGGATGAACGTAGCTTGGTAGGTCAAAAAAAGTATGGAGCTACAATGATGCAAGAAATAGAAGGCCAAGAGAAAGATCTTAATAGGTTTTTAGTCGATGTTCAAGAAGAGTTAATGGATGCGTTGTTATATATCGAAGCTGCTAAGCGTTGTTTATCAGATGAGGTTGAAGAGTTGATGTTAAAGCATCACGCTTATGAAGATGAAAGAATGAAAGTTATAACGCAAAACGGTAACAGTGGTTTACATTACGACAACTTAGGGGACTTGGAAGTTAACTATGAAGTAATTGGTTATCATGATAAGAGGTAAGAGACCTTTTAAAAAGAAAAGAGGTCCTGTTGTAAGTAAAAAAGTTACTTATGACGGGATCAAATTTGCTTCAGGCTTAGAACGTTATATGTACATGGCGTTAAAAAAAGCCAAGATAAAAGCCAAGTATGAGGGAGAAACGTTCGTACTGCTAAGTGGCTTTCATTTTGAGAATGAAGTATACGAAAGACAATCAAATGGAAAGGGTGAATACAAGAATAGAGGATGCAAACGTATCTTACCTATTAAGTATACACCTGATTTCATAGGAGATGATTTTATAATAGAGACAAAAGGTAGAGCTAACGAGTCTTTTCCAATGAGATGGAAATTGTTTAAGAGGTTAGTTATGAATCAGTTTCCAACAGTTACATTATATAAACCACAAAATCAAAAAGAATGCGACAGAACGATAGAGCTAATCCTTTCCAAAAGAAAATAATAGCTAGACAAAGATATGCAGAGAGAAAAATTGACAAATGGGTTAAATGGAGCTGGGAAGTAAAAGGCAAAGTAAGATCAAGAGATATAGAACAATTACATAAAAGATATAATATTATATGCACATGAAAGAAAACGAAGAAGAAACAGCTTGGATAATAGAAGTAGGATTTTACCCAGGAGTATTACTTGGATTTAGATCTTACGTAGAAGAAGAATTTTCAATACACGTATTTTATATACCGTTTTTTGATATATCACTAAAGGTATTTAAATAATGGACAAGGACTTAGTAATAGAAAGCGTAAGACTATTTATAGACAACGTGCTTTACGACATGAAAAACGTATCTAAGTCTACTACTAAGCCTATAATATTGGCTCATATAGATGCTTGGAGAAATGAATTAGAAACAATAAAACAATTTACAAAAACATAATGGGATTATTTGATGAAAGAATAGCATACAAGCCATTTGAATACCCTGAGTACTACACTGAGGGTTGGTTAAAACAAGCACAAGCATTTTGGTTACATACTGAGATCTCAATGCAAAGCGATATAAAAGATTGGAATGAAAAACTTACAGAAAAAGAAAAGCACCTCGTCGGAAACATTTTACTTGGGTTCGCTCAGACAGAATGCGCAGTGTCCGACTATTGGACTCAGAAAGTTGTTGGATGGTTTCCGAAACACGAGATCCAGCAAATGGCAATGATGTTTGGCTCGCAAGAGACTGTACATGCTGTTGCTTATAGTTATTTAAACGAAACTTTAAAATTAGAAGATTATGAAGCATTTTTACACGAACCTGCTACGGCAGATCGTTTTGATAACCTCGTTTCTTACGATGGCAACAATACAACTGGTATTGCTAAATCTCTTGCTGTATTCTCAGCCTTCGCTGAAGGTGTTAGTCTTTATTCTGCCTTTGCAGTGTTGTATTCTTTTCAGTTACGTAATTTACTTAAAGGAATTGGGCAGCAAATGAAATGGTCTGTAAGAGATGAATCATTGCACAGTAAAATGGGTTGTCAACTATTTAGGCATATGTGTCAGGAAGACAATCAGTTACTTAATTTATGCAGAGAAGATGTTATAAAGGCTGCAGAAACAATGGTTGATTTAGAGATTAAATATATCGAGAAGATGTTTGAAATGGGCGATATAGAAGGTATATCAGCTAATGATCTAAAGCATTTTATAAAAAAGAGAACAAATGAAAAACTTGTGGAACTTGGTTATGTCGACCTGGGTAACTACTTCGCGTATGACGAGAAGGCAGCAGCTAATCTTGATTGGTTTTACCATCTTACCGGGGGCGTCACTCATACTGATTTTTTTGCTATTAGGCCGACTGATTATTCAAAAGCTGGAGAAGATGAAGACTACGAAGACATTTGGTAAAATAGAATTAAATAAAAATGAAATTATAAAACAATTATATGAAAGAACAGACACTGATTGAGATGAAGAATAAGATTGAAACCTTAGGCTTGATCAATCAAAAACTAATAAGTGAATTAAACCAGACAGCTACAATAGCTATAGGTGTATTAGAAACAATTAAACAAATGCCAGATTATGATAAAGCGATCGAAAGAGTTAAGGAACAGGCTGCTAAACAAGCTAGTGAGGCAAAAGCGGTTAACTCCTTGGAAGAGATTAGCGACTAGGGCAGGATATATGGGCAGTGGTTTTTTAATCGCTGCTCAATGGACTATAGATCCAAAACTTTATATGGTAGGATTTATACTAGTAATAATACAGACAAGCTCTAGGAAACAATGGAACTTAGTAGCTTTAAATATAAATGGGTTAATAGCCTGGTTAATACACTCAATTACATAATGTGGAACAATGAATGGAAAAAAGGAGAAGATTACCCTTCGTGGGGTAATACGGACGTATACAAGAAGACAATATCCGGGGGATATTTACTTGACGGAGAAACGCCTAGAGAGGCATACCAAAGAGTCGCTAAAACAGTTGCTCGTAGACTTTATAAGCCGGAAATGGCTGAAACCTTTTTTAATTATATTTGGAATGGTTGGCTTTGTCTTGCTTCTCCTGTCCTTTCCAATACTGGTACAGATCGCGGTCTTCCTATTAGTTGCTTTGGTATCGATGTTGCTGACTCTATACAAGACATAGGACAGAAAAATCTAGAGATGATGCTACTCGCTAAGCACGGCGGTGGAGTTGGTATCGGTATAAATCAAATCAGACCCGCTGGCGCTAGAATAACAGGTAATGGAACATCAGATGGAGTCGTACCTTTCTGCAAGATATATGACTCAACAATTCTTGCAACTAATCAAGGGAGTGTCCGTCGTGGAGCTGCCTCAGTTAATATCAACA
>Ga0228635_1001207_pt1 | contig 13176 bp, 10 predicted proteins | sample 44DmetaG_FD_182699 | JGI IMG/M metagenome (GOLD analysis project Ga0228635, IMG submission 182699) | Seawater microbial communities from Monterey Bay, California, United States - 44D | ecosystem: Environmental > Aquatic > Marine > Coastal | place: USA: California | collected 2016-09-30 | reverse complement strand
AGGACGACGTGGAGTTCCACCGGCTGAACCTCGCGCTCTGCGCGTCGTGCGATTAAAAAACCGAGGGGCTATGGAGCTCTGGGGTGGCAAATACCACTCCGTACCTTACAGGACACACGTGATCACTTCGGACGTTCACAGTCGCCAAACTGAAGCGTCACGAAAGTGAAGCAGTCACCTGTAGCGAGACGTTTTCGTCCATTGTCACGAAAGTGAAGCAGTCGCTTGTAACCGATGTCTCTGTGAAGCTGAACTCTTTTTATCTTTTTGTGACGAATCAAGCCAATTCGATAAACTGGCAGCGGCTCATGTAAGTATAGGAGACGTGGCTACATTTGCGCGCACACTCACACATTTACACACACACAATTCATGCCGACGACTAAGCGTGTAAGCAAACTGGTTGATTGTAGGACCAGTTGCTGCACGTTTGTCGCAACGTTATCCATTTGGTCTGGAATCTTTGGTATTTATTTAATACTGACAGCATATACGAAACACACAGCAGTGGACTTCGCGACCGCGTCGGAGACCGTGAACTTTGTCGACAAGGGCACTTGCGTCGAGACCGTCACCAAAGACATCCTCGACGACTTCGGTGCCATCACGAGCTCATGGGACTGCGTGTCGAACAACGAAAAGTATTCGAGGCTGGTCATGTCACAGGCGCACTCCATCCAATACATAGCATCAACACAGTCTTCGTCGGTGCTGAACAAGGTGTCGACCTCGATGAAGAACTCGCTGTTGGGGAGATCTTCCGATGCGATCCTTCCTTCCATGGCCGATGAAGTCATGCGTATGCTCGATGAGGACGGTGTGGTAATTCCTGCGACCTGTTCCGAAATATATTCCAATTATACAAATGTGTCACTCTACTACGACACCAGCGTCGCAACACTCCCGAACGTGACGTGTGCCCATGGCAACGAGGCTCTGAATCACGAGTTGGGAATGGCGGAGAGTGCGTGGTTTTCAAACGACGACTGGCGCCACTTGCTGCATGCTTGCGAAAAACAGTTCCATTTCGGACGTAGCGGCCCACACGAAGATACCTACGGTATCCCTTTGCTCAATCAGCCTCCGCTGCAGTTTTTCATGGAAGGTGGGCTTGTAAAAGGGATCATCAACAAGACAGCTCCGTGGAGTGTCAAGAGTAGGATGTCCCTCGGAGTTCGCTTTGGTGCGTCACTGTTTCCATACTCGGCGACCGTCGCGTCGTTGAGTTTTATGACGATGGGCTCTTTTTTTGTGTTGGCCTACGACACCTACCTCGCATGGAAGGGCACCCCGGAAGACCGACTCAAAGATGTTTACGTCGTCATGAAGGGGTACCTTTGGATACTTTCGTCCGTATCGGTGGTGTTCTCCTTCTTTTTCTTTGGTATCTACTACAATTGGCAATTTGAAGGAGCTCCACAACGATACCCCAGGCCTATATGCGAAGAAAGCGCGAATCGTATGTGGCCAATGTTTTCACACAAAAAAAGCAACGGAGGTTGGAAGAGCAATCTGGAAGCGTTCGAGTTGGAAACATGGGCGTTTGGTTGTGACGTCGTGACGTTCATTCTTATCACAATCCGATTGCCTCTCGAAGGTTACGATACTGGTGACCTTACTGAATTTAAAACGAGAGTAAGCTGTTCTAAAGAAGCTATAACGTCTATGATGCTACTATCTCTACTTGGATTTCTGCTGATGGTTTTAGGGACTTCGTTGCCTGGTATCAGATTTGGAGAAGCCTGGCTCGAGAGTCTCGAACGAGATGACCTTCCGTGGAGTGCTGGGTCGATTGCGCTGCCTATATATAACATGAATATGGCCGGTTTCGTCGCAAGCATCATGTTTGCTTCTATCGTTGCTAGTGTGATATCAAGGAGGTATGCTTGGGACAAAGTTAAAGAAAGCGTAGCGGCGGGCCTTTTGTGGGTTGGCATCACCTCTGCGGTCTATGGTCTATTTTTCGTGGTTTACAATGTGACGTTTTTTACGGACGAAGAGGAGACGACAAAGGATTGCAAGATTTTCGACGCGCAGCCGAATGCAACCGTAAAGTACAACGAGGATTACGAGGGTTCGTGTGCATTGCGTCTCGGACTGTACGCTGGCAGCATTATTGTATCGTTAATCGCGGTGTTCGGATCCCTCATTCTGGAATTCTTGGCGAGGAATCCGAGGAATCCGCGAGATAAGGTCGAACCAAAGGAGAACGCGGATACTAATGGAAGTAATAATAGTGCTACCCGATGTGACGAAAGTATAAACCTTCTCAATGTTCAGCACTTTCCTAGCCCGACACATCCACCTCCACGATTCTTTTCCAATGACCTGATGAAGATGAGACCAAGGTATTAAAATAATAACTGACGACGAAGACTCGAAAGAAACTGCCATCAAGCGTCTTCCGGTGGCCCCTGTGATGGTTGAGACCGACGAGAATGGGCGTTGCTGCGATCTGGATGGAGGTAGTACACATCTCTGCGTGCTTGAGGCCGTAAGAACAAACACACCACGCCGCCGCGTCTTTCCATGGCACGACGATGGCTGTCGTGTGTTGCTACGGAGTGTTGACCCATGGAACCGCGGAAACGAAGCGAAAGCTGGTGCTCGAACCGTACTTCGGTCGTTGTGGTTTTGGTGTGTACGTGAGCGTTTTATCTATTACAAAAATTGTTATATAAGATACGCCTTTCCCTTTGGGGTGGGGTGGCAAATCTCACTCCGTGCCTTACGTGACAATTTTTTGTACCGTATGTTCACTCCGAATCAGTAGACCCGTCGCTCGCTTCCTCTTCCTCTTCTTCTTCCTCTTCCTCGTCCCCAAAGTGCTCACGCGCTGTTTCATCGACGCTGGCGTCGGAGAAGTTCGACCCGTCACTCGAGAGGAAGTCCTTCTGAGAGTCGTCGTCGCTTAGGTAACGGTCGTCGTGCAGCCCGTCTTCTGCCTCGACCGAATTGACGACCTCTCGTCCTTCCGGAGCGAACGCGCGGTTGATCCTCCCTTCCGGACACGTGTGCACATCCGAGAGGACGTCTCGCTTGACGTTGACCTTCGCTTCGGCAGATGCCGCCCGAGTCGACTGCCGCGACGACGCGGTCGACACCGTCACGATCGCCGTGGGGGTAGAGGTCTGGGTGTTGTAACTCTGGTAGAATGACCGCAGTTCGTCCACCTTGCCTATGGTGTCGGGCTGTCCTCGAATGCGCAGGCCCTTCGGCATCTTCGCGTTTACGTAGTCGAACGTAGCAATCCTGCTCTTCGTTTCCCCCTCGTCCGTGAGGAACGTCAGCATGGAATCGCACGTCGTGTATCCGCTCATGACCGAAAGCGATGACACGTCGACTTCAACGACGCCACCAGAGGAGCAGGCATGCACCTCACACGAAGAGACACACACGTCGTTTGCGAATTCCATTCCGTGAATGAGCAACGTCTGTGCGAGCAGAAATGGCTTCGACTTCAATTTCTCGGGTACGTCGATACCCATCTCCAAGGCATCGTCGTAGTGAATGCGTTTCGTCATTTTCGACACTGTCAATGACGAGGAGATCCCCGTCGTAAAGTAGGAGCGCAGCAACCCGTCTTCGACACATGTCGTCTGTCCACAGCTGAAAGTGACATTTCCTAGCAGACGCGAGCGACCATCCGAGTTCGTGACCACGTGCATCTTCCTGCTCAACGGGTTGGACGCAAGTTCGGCACCGCCACCGTCCAACACAGGCCTGTACGTCGTCGAGGCTCGCCATTTTTTGCCCCCTTGCGTGATAGCATGAAGCTGCTCTGGAATGGGGAAGAGCTGGTACCTCATGTCGCGGAGAGAACATGTACGTGTCGCTTCCCATAAGTCCAACTCCACACCAATCAGTCGATCTTGATGGTGACCCAGGTCGATGCCGACGAGAGCTTCGAGTTCGTCCCCCGCGTCGAAGCGACACCACATTACAGCGCGAGGCTTCTCGATGCCCTCACGCACGTAAGTGATTCCAGACGAAGCGACGACCTGATCCAAATACGTCGCAACCCTGTACGCAATCGCGTGCATCGATGCCCTCGACGTGTCTGTGTACAGCGTATTCAAAAGGGTGCACTTTTGTTTCGACGCCAAGACGGTTTCCCCCCCTGTGAGTTGAAAGCAGCTCAGTGCGAGGTCCTGGTGAGTCTCCTCGTAACCCAAAAGGAAAGGACTTCCCAGCGGGATGGGAGCTTTGACGATGGACCCTTTGAATGCTGCGGTATAATGCCTCAGAGCGAGTTCTGTCGTGTGGCAAAGGCTCGCGAGTCGGCATACAAACGCAAAGGCTGGGAGCGATGGACGATGCTTGAAGTCATCTGTGACGATTCTGTCGAAGATTTGACCAATCAGATCTGGGTCGAGGATGCAGAGGGAGGTGCTCTTCGGATAGGAAGTCGTCGTCGTGGTTGATGTCATTCTTGCAGACTCTGTCATCGTGAAAAAGGGGGGGGTCGTGTCACGACCACATTCATCAATCGTCCGTCGTGTGAGAAGAAGGGATGCGAGGTGACCAGGAAGAGGGGAGGCACGCACCGTGTGTGCGCGCTGTGGGTGGCAGTCGGTATGACCGGTCTCACCGATCGGAGGCCCCTGCCTTTCCGGTCCGCGTCCCAATCTCGGCGGGTGCGGCGGGTGTGGCGATCTCCGGGTCTGCCGAGATCGCGGACGCGGACCGGAACGGGAGCTCCGCCCGGCAATCTCCTCGCCCTCCGCTACAAACCAAAGAAGGGGAATGTGGAAGTACACCATTCCATACCGTACTATTTTACAGTATCGTAGTCAACACAAATTCAATAACACAAATAAATGATAGTAAAGATAGTTAAACACGTGTAGAAATCGACAACATGAATAAAAAGAATCTTAATAAAGAGCATCTTCATAAAAAGCCTCATCTTCCAATTTTGACTTTGAAATTGACCGATCTTCCAGATGAAAATCTTGCAATGATAGAATATTTTCTTCTCAAAGAGCCATACACTCTATCACAACTACAAAATTGTCTCCGAAATTGCGAAACACATACAAGAGCGTGTAACGACAATGTGTTTTTTTATTTAGTAACTAAGTACATGGGCCCAACAGTTATACATGACATGCAGGCCGAGCCGACGATAACGAGTTGGAAGAAAATGTTCTCGAAATACATTTCGAATAAAGAAGCAGTTGTACACGGCTTAGAAGCAATCTTAACAAATACACAAAAAGATTCTTCAATGCTGCTATCGTTTTGGAGGACCATGTTCGTTCGCTGCTGTGAAGAGCTTGTAAGACTTCCGGAAAACATGTCGACTGCCTTTCTCAACAGCAATGACATGCAGAGTCCAAGATGGAGAGAGATCTTTCGGACTCGCAAAATGTATTGGTTGGTAGCGCGCACTGAGCTAGGAAATAAAAAATTAGATGAAGTGGGTGGCGCAATTACAGTACATGATTCCGAAGCGGAATTTGTTAATAATCCTCTTGACAGAGAAAAGCACCCAGAGAAGTGGAAAAGCATTGACGAATTTTGCATGGGATGGCCTACTTCTGACAAAATTGAAGATACTGTTCAAGAACTGATTACTAATGGGTGGAAGTTCGATATAATATTGAAAAATATTTTACGCGACGGCTTCAATTATGAGATGATAGAAACATACGAAGAACATTGGAATACACTCACGCAAACACCTGAAGGTCGACAACACGTCGAAAAACGCTACAACGATTATATCAATTTATTAATGACAAATGGTGTTGATCCTACTATACCTGCGAGAGTATTGATATGGGAACTCTGCAAACTTGACGGCTCTTATGTCAGTAAAATGGACGATGATCTCAAATTATCTCTACTAAAAAAACATCATTTCTTTGCGATCAAGCTCAATGTATTGTCGAAGCATCACATCTTCGTTAATTTTAAGATAAAACCTAATGTAAAACTGTTATTCAAATTAATTGTTAAGTGTATACTTCAAAATACAGACCTTCATCGAGATCAGCAAGGTAAGACAGAGTCAACTGACTATTATGAATTGACAGAACCACTGTGTAACTTAATTTTGCTATTGGCATCACCAAAAGGAAGCAATATTGGTGCTATAGCAACAGAAAATAATGAGAACTCTGTTGTGGCCAAAGAATTGCTTCTTTCTATTTATGGGGAACAACTGAGGAAAGCCACGCCGCGGTCTGGGTCCAAGGAAGAAACGACTGTCAATGACTGGAGCCAGGCCGACATAATCAACATAGGAAATACATTGGAGCGTCTGTTTGAGCCATGATATCTCTTTTGAATTTACTGTAAAATCACGCCGAACGTGTCGGAAGCGGTACGAGCTCCCTTCACGTTAGCAGCGAGATATGCTTGCCAGAAGGCTGATCGCGGAGTCCGGAGCACACATTGGAGTCGAAATACAGCGTCGGACGTGGTCGATGGTGTAGCTGCGCGTCCGTATGTATATATTTAATGCTTGATTACCGATTAATTGGCCCGTTACGTAACCGACGTCTTGCCACTCTTGCCACTGTGAACAGTTCACATGAGGCCCTTTTGTACCGGTATTGGCGGAGTAGAAAGATTCTGGACGCACCTTTCGTCAATTTACACATGCTGACGAAACTCAGTCCGCAATCCGTACGTTTTCACAGTATAATAAGATCCTTAATTAACGAACCAGCGATCTCACGCTGTGAATAATCAGGGTTTCGTCAGCATGTGTACATTGACGAAAGATGCGTCCAGAATCTTTCTACTCCGTCCGTACCGGTACAAAAGGGCCTCCTGTGAACTGTTCACAGTGGCAAGAGTGGCAAGACGTCCGTTACGTAACGTTCTGTATGGCTTCTTATGTGATTGCCAATCGCTCATTAATTAATTGATTAACAAGGTACGTAACCGACGTCTTGACACTCTTGCCACTCTTGACACCTGTGAACGCTTCACAGGTGGCCCTCCCGTACGGGGGCCGACGACATCAAAAGATTCGGGACGCATCGTTCGTCAATTTACACGTGCTGACGAAACTGGGTCCACAATCTGTATGTGTTCACAGCATCTTCAAATGCTATATTGACGAAAATGTGGATCGCATGGTGTGAACGATCTGGGTTTCGTCAGCACGTGTAAATTGACGAACGATGCGTCCCGAATCTTTTGATGTCGTCGGCCCCCGTACGGGAGGGCCACCTGTGAAGCGTTCACAAGTGGCAAGAGGGGCAAGACGCCGGTTACGTAACGTCCCAATCAATCGGCCAATCAGGTATCGATACACACAAATATCGACAGTCGACCGCCTTTGACACCGCTTTCGGCGCCGCTATTTTCTTCCACCGTACTGTCTCTGGTGCCCGTGTCGTTTACGAAGCTCCAATGGCTCCTTCCTCTCACAGTACTGTCTCTGGAGGGCAGGTGGTTTTCAAGACGATGAACTTTCTTTTGACCTGGATTCCATTTCTTTTGGTCGTAATTCCTTTGCTCTTTTGCACTGATCCAATATCGATGTATTTAAGGATTGCGAAGGTCATCGTGAAAGTGTGGGTGATATTCGTTGTGGGGATTGTAGTGGCGATATCTGTGTGGGCGAGGACATGGAAAGCAGCATAGAGACCGTCATCACTTTAAGACACATTTTGTAGATGGAAGATAAACTGTTTTTATATAATTTATATAGGGTAGATATTAACACCACAGGTCGGAACGCGTTGCAGACATGAGTTCCACATGCAGCGAGAAGGCAGCTGCTCGTCTTCGTGCGGTGTCCGATGAAAACAACACTGCTGTCGGCGTCGAGCCTGATGACAGCAACGGCATCGGTTTTATTGTCCTCGGGGTCCTACTGGGTCTCTTTGCTAGCATCGGAATCAGCATTGGAATCAACCTACAGGATTACGGAAAAGAGGAGCTCGATGTCCAAGCAACAACCTGTTTTTCCAAAACGCCGATGGAAGACAGATATGGCAATAAAATTTATAAAACTCGCTTTACCCGTAAGGGTTATATTGGTCTTGCACTCTTCGTTTTCTGGTCAATAGTCAATTTTGTGGCATTTGCATTTGCTCCGGCATCCATACTTGCCCCTCTAGAAGGAGCTCAATTTGTCGCCAACTTTGCGTTCAACATGTACATCGAAGACCCCAATTTTTATGACTCTAGTAAGAATATCAAAGGCCGTAATGTGTTCCGAGTTTCGTTTGGCACGGCGTTGATATGCACTGGCATTTTTTTTGCGGTCTTTTACAGTCCTAAACAAGTCGCTGAATTTGATGAAGAAGCTATCGAGTGTTTCTGGAACCGTTGGGTGTGGTGGGTGTGCCTGATAATTATGGGTGTTGCATTTTTCGCATCTGCAGTTTTCTATCGCTTTCTTTATAGTCAAAAGAAAGAGTCCCTGCTTCGCGAGAAAATATCGTTTTCCATATTCATTGCACTTGCTGGAGCCTTCATGGTGACGAATGCAAAGGCTATATCAGAGCTTGTATCGCTTCTCATTTCTGGAGAAAATATCTTTGATGGATTGGTATTTTGGGTGTCATTCGCGCTCTTAGTTGTGTTCCTTTTGATATGGATAATCGGTCAAAACGTTGGTGTCACAAGATATAAGGCTCTCACAATGTTGCCACTATTACAAGGGTTTTACATCATATTCTCATCGATTTCTGCAGGCATATTCTTTGAGGAGTTCACTAAGTTTAATGGTATGCAGACCCTGATGTACATCGTTGGGTTGTTGGGAATTGGCGTAGGTTTGTATTTCACAACGCTGCCTGAAGATCCGGAAAACAAAACAAGTTCGTCTTTCATACATAGCTCGAACTTCGACGTGCAAGTGTCACCGATTGTCGATTATGCATACGTCCCCGTGTCTTCACAGCTCGACTCCTCCCTTCCGGGCCTTTTTCTTTTGAACAGACCTCACGCATGACCTGTACCGACAGCACGCACATTTTGTTCTGTGTATCGCGCGTGTTTGCAGCGATGGAAACCCCACCCCACCGCTATAAAAAATGCTCTTCGTGTTTTCACACGCAGTGTCAAAAACTGTCATGTTCATGTTTAAAATGGCATTAGTCCTAGGATTCCTCTTTGCAGCAATGAGCCTCCTCGATCTTAAATCGACGAAGCCTCTCGCCTTGCAACGTGTTTTGGGCATGCGGAGTGTGACTGGCTACAGAGGCAGCTTGCTCGGTGTCTCCTGCGAGTGCACGCTCGACTCGAGAGAGGGCGTCGCCTCGCTGAGTCTACGAGGCGTGCCGATCGGAGGTCGACTTGCGGGCACCGCCCGCTTCAGCTCGGATGGCGAGGCGGTGATCCTGGACGAGAAGCTCGACAGAGCGTTGGCACGTCGGCTCACCAAGGTGGAGAGTGTCTGCTACGGACAGAGCGACGACGTGGTCCGCGTGTCGCTGTCGTTGCCAATCGTAGGCAAGCGGACGATCACGCTGTACCGTGACACGTCTCAGTGACGGAGGTCAGCCCTCACATGCTGCTCTCCACCAATTTGTGGAACTGTCCTTCGCCTCGTCGCGGCTTTACCTTGGAAGCGCAGCTGATTGGTGCAGACGGCCATGCGTGGGGAGTAGGAGCAGACTTGTGCGAAGGGGCGGCGGACGGAGATGCGTACTCAGCCGTGTCCTTCGTCATCTTCTGGAGCTCTTCGAAGAGTTCGTCGTCGTCGAAGGACGACGTGCCGTTCAGCCCTTGGAAGGCTGCGCCGACGTCCTCAGCGAGCTCGCTGACTTCGACACTGCTGTCGACGGCGTTCTCCGTCCTCTGCAACAACCCCTTGGTCTTCTTCTTGACGCTCTGCACGCTGCTGCTGAGCGCGCTCGCAATTTCTTGCTGCAGACTGGCTTCTTCGAGTGACATGAGCTGCCGTTCGAGCGTATCGACCGCAGACGACGCCGAAAGGAACTGCTTTTCTACCATCTTAAAACGCTTCATTGCGACGAGGGCTTCGGTCTTCTTGCTCTGCGCACACAAACGCGCCGCCTCCGACTTGTGTCTGTCCATAGTCTCTTTGAGCGTGACGACTCTGTTCTGTAGTGACATCTGTGCGTCCTGTAAGCGGCTGCTGCCCGTTGTCGACGTTTTGCGTGACGTGCCCTTTACACTGGGCACATTCTTTGATCTAGAAAAAATACGGCATATTCCACATTTTTGAGTGACGCCTTCCTCGTCTACTCTGTGGAGCTGACGGGCTATACCGCTTCGCACACGGCCTCTCTCCTCGACGGCGTCACAGTTTGTCTGTATCATTTTGTTTGCATCCTCTCTTATGGTCATTTGTACACGTCCCAACGTCTGACGCGCACACGCACACGGGGTCGCGCCAGCTACCACCCCCGAACCGCACGGCCACGACGGATCGTCCTCACGCATAGCGAGCCGACGTGCAGCGCGATGTCTTCTTCGTCGAAGGAGACGGGGAGGTACTCTTTTTGGCAAATCATTCAGTTTTACGGTGCCTCAGTAATTGTGAAGTTAAATTTGTAATAATGGTCTTTCTGCCATTTCAAAATGTTAAGTTTTATACGGTCAAGTTCATCTGTATCATATTTTATTTTGCCGTTTGACCTTTCAATAAATTCAATGTAAGTATTAAATGGTACCTCCAATGCCGCAAATAATGCTTTAGCTGCTTCCTTCTCCTTTGCAGTAATTATTTTTGTTGTATTCACTGAGTTCCTTTCATACTCTCTGGCAATTTGCGAGTTGTCGTCTTTATAACTGTCGCACAAAATGTTATTAATATCTTTAAGTATCTTCATCTGGGAGCTATCTATGCGAGAAGCGACGCTCCAGGCGTTCAACTCACTATAAACTCTCTTGATCTTCGAACATATGCTCTGATATTGAAACTGCCATCGGTTAGAACGTTGCCCCAGGTTCAGTTCCTTGACCTTTTCAGGGTCATCGTAATCTTTCCATGTTGCGTTCATCCAAGCTTCACTGAAGTACTCTATTTTTCTTTGTGGTTCTTCTTCGTACGTATTACTAGACTTGTTTAGATGATTTGGTAATTGTGGCCGTGATGGCGATATACTCGGTGGTGGTCTGCCTGGTGGCATCGTTGGTATCTTCGAATGCCTCCGATAACGAAGCATAGTCAAACGGCTTTGTTTCTTTAATAAGAAGTGTGGTCTTTTGACTTATAAAAATTGAGGCCGATCCGCTTGATTTGTACTATCGCCCCCGCCTCCCTACCCCCGCCCCACCCCCATACACATTGCGCTTTCTCACAGCGTCGACATACGACGGCGACACGCCCATCCGACCGGCAGTTCCTCAATTCATGACACGATGTTACTCCCTTTCCTCTTTTTCACAATCTGATGTACGACACCGTTCGTGTACGAAGGGAAGACACGCTTCCCACCATCCGTCCTCAATACAGCCACTGACGGGCGAGGTCGGTCGTCACGGGGTGCATCTTGTCTTCGAACTTCCGCTGGTCCGCCATCATCTTCCCTCCGGCGGTTTGGTACTTGAGGATGAGCTTCTTCTTGTCAAAGTCGACCACGGTCGCCAAGACGCAGCCGTCGACGATTTTGTAAAGCGTGGTGTCGAAGGTCAGCCCCACGTCCGTCCAGCGCGTCAGCGGGACACGAAGAGGCACTCCCATCCAGTCCTTCACGTCCGACGACAGCGAACGCATCTGTTCGGATTCGGCCTCTTCCGTTCCCACCACATCCGAGTCGCTCTCGCTCGACGAAGAGTGCATGGGGTTCTTGAAGAAGACGAACGTCATGTTGAACTTGTTGCCGGTCCCTCGATACTTCCCACTTTGGAGGATCTTGGCCCCCGTGATCGACTTGCACAAAGTAACGATCTGACGCTCCTTCATGTCCACGGACTCTGCACGGGCGTTGACGGTGATCATCACGTACGTGGAGGCATGCGCGACCTTGGAGAGAGGGACATCGGTTCCCGTCATGTCGTACCACACGACCGCGTATGCTCCAGGCGCGGAGCTGCAGGCCACGTCGATGATGTCGCCATGGACGCACTTGACGCCGGTCGTGCTTTCGATGTACCGCGCTGTCTGGAGGTTGTAGTTGCAAGGGCAAAGACGGGCAGGATCGATGCCCTTGTCGATCAGATACCGGGTGCATCCTGCCTCTTCGCCCTCCAAGTAGAGCGCAGGGCCCTCCCCTTTGCAAAGACAGCCGTAGAGGAACTCGCGATGGGACCCCTTGGTCAAGTTGTCGTCGTACAGCCCTCTCTTGACCGACCTGACCATTTTGTCGTCTGTGGTCATTGGAGCGACCCTTTGCCGCTTCGAGCTCACAGTGTGACACATTCCCAGATGATATTGATTCTGGGTGCAGCCTGGAGTGGTGCACTTCTTTGTCGTCCAGCTCGTGCAGACGGTGGGAACATCTCGCTTCATCATCATGTCGCAGTACGTGTGTGGGCACCGGGTGCGGTGGGTGGTCTGGTCGGTCGGACCGATCGGCGTTCCCACCTCGGCGGGCGCGGCGATCGCCGGGCCCGCCGAGATCGCACCGCCGGGAGGAGATCCCGTTCCGGTCCGCGTCCCGATCTCGGCGGACCCGGAGATCGCCGCGCCCGCCGAGGTGGGGGCCGCCGATCGGTCCGACCGACCAGACCACCCACCACACCCGGTGCCCACACACGGTGCGCGCGCCCCTTGGCACGCCCCACCCCCCTCGCTCTCCTCCCCGCCACCAGACCCGCTTCGACTCTCTCTCTCACCCCCAACCCCTCCGCTTGCGCTGCAGCTCGAGACGATGACGGCGACGATGGCGGAGCTGAAGGACATGCGTCGCACCATCCTGCGGGGCGTGTTTATGGGGCACATGCCGAAGGACATCCACGACGAGGCCAACCAAGAAGCGGAGCGCATCTACCACTTCGACAATGGCGTGCACTTGGACGACGACATCGACAAGAGCGACCCCAGCATATACAACACGCTCCTTCATGTGAACGACGACGTCAAGGTCGCGCGGATTCACTGCAACTCACACCCGCTGTCGGGAGAGGTCCACTTCTTCGACGGCAACGGCGACGTCGCTCATATCGAGCGTTACTACGAGGACGAGGAGGAGGAGGCGCCTCCCAAGACGCCGCCTCGCCGCGACGTGGAGGAGGAGGCGCAGGCCGCTCCGCCCAACCAGAAGGCCCTCTTCATGCGCGCGAAGGAAGCGCGGG
>Ga0228635_1001177_pt1 | contig 13386 bp, 10 predicted proteins | sample 44DmetaG_FD_182699 | JGI IMG/M metagenome (GOLD analysis project Ga0228635, IMG submission 182699) | Seawater microbial communities from Monterey Bay, California, United States - 44D | ecosystem: Environmental > Aquatic > Marine > Coastal | place: USA: California | collected 2016-09-30 | reverse complement strand
CCAGTCCACAGTAAACCCTCCTCTTGTTTAGATTCATTTACAGCAAAAATTGTGGCATAGTATTCTACTCCTGTATTGTCTTTTGTGATAGGACCACCGGAAGATTTAAGCGTAGAAGGGTCGTTTCTTGTTAAATCTGGACTTATAATTTCCCAGGACTGCCCTTCATTTGTTGTCATATGTAAATGGTTAGAGGCTGCATATAATTTATTCTTATGATTCGGTGAGAACATAATTGGGAAATTCCATTGGAAACGATATTTAAAATCTTCAGCTCCATGCCCCATTGGATCATCTGGCCAAACATTAATTGCTCTTGTCTCACCTGTTTTATGATTTTGTCTGGTTAGCAATCCACCATAACTTCCACCATAAACAATGTCATTATTTGAGGGATCTATAGCTAAATGAGCGCTTTCACCTCCTGCAGTAGACTCCCAGTCAGATTCACCAATAAATCGACCTTGTGTTCTATGAGCAATTCTAACAGTAGAATTGTCTTGCTGTGCCCCATAAATACGATATGGAAAATGATTGTCTGTGGTAACTCTGTAGAATTGAGATGTTGGTTGATTCATATATGTAGACCAATTTATACCTGCATCAAAAGAAACTTGAGCACCACCATCATCACCAATAATCATTCGCTGATTGTCTTCTGGAGCAATCCATAAATCATGATGGTCTCCGTGAGGTGCATTAAACGTCTTGTATGTTTTTCCACCATCTGTAGATTTATGATATCTTACATTGAGTACATATAATATATTTTCGTCTTGAGTATCTGCATACAATCGAGTATAGTACCAGGCTCGTTGACGTAATTTTCGTTCACTATTAATGAGTTTCCAAGTTTTACCTGCATCTGTAGACTTGTAAACTCCTCCCTTTTCGTTTTCAATTAATGCCCAAACAATATCTGAATTAACAGGAGATACTGTTACACCACTAATTCCCCATATACCGCCCGGCAATCCTTTATGTGTAGAAATATTAGTCCAAGTTTCACCTTCGTCAGTACTTTTCCACAAAGCGGAGCCGTCTCCTCCACTAGATAAGCTGTAGGGAGTTCTTCTAATATTCCAAGTCGTTGCATATAAAACTCTTGGATTGTTTGGGTCTATAATTAAATCTACAACTCCAGCATCTTTATTTGCAAATAATTTCTTACTCCAAGTTTTACCACCATTTGTAGATTTGTAGACCCCTCTTTCTTGAGAGGATTTGTAAAGGTCACCCATTACTCCAGCATATACAATATCTGGATTTTTAGGATGAATACGAACTCTTGGAATATGCCTGGCATTTTTTAATCCCATTGGCTCCCATGTTTTTCCAGCATTTACGGATTTCCAAATTCCATCTCCAGAGGAAACATTTCCACGAACTGTCTTCTCTCCATTACCAACATAAATAACATTATTATCCCATTCACTTACCGCAACAGAGCCCACTGATCCACCAAAAAATCCATCTGAAATATTCTCCCAAGTATTTCCTGCATCTGTAGTTCTCCAAACACCACCTCCAGTAGACCCAAAATAGAATAGATTTGCTTTTCCAGCTACACCTGTAACAGCAGCACTTCTACCTCCTCTAAACGGTCCAATATTTCTCCATTCGGTAGCGTTATAAAAATCTTCAGAATATTTGGTAGTATTCTTTTGAGCGTTAACTTTGTATCCTTCAGAAAAAAGAAGGCATAAAAGGATAATTAATAGTTTTTTCATGTGAGTTTGTTTTTGAAGCCTAAATTTAAGAATTTAAAATGAGACCAAGTAGATTATGAAAATTTGTATCAAAGGAATTGACAATACTAATATTGTAAAAGATATTTTTATTTCTGGATCAAAAAGTGAATCAAATAGAATACTGGTCTTGCAAAAATTATTTAGAGAAATTACCATACATAATCTATCAGATTCTGATGATACTCATCATTTACAAGCTGCACTTTCTTCACAAGATATCAAAATAAACATTGGTCATGCTGGAACTGCCATGCGTTTCTTAACTGCTTTTTTTGCAATACAACAAAAAAGAACAACTATTTTATCTGGTTCTGAGAGAATGCATCAAAGACCGATTAAAGTTTTGGTGGAAGCGCTAAGAAGGCTTGGAGCTGAGATTTCTTATCTTGAGAATGAGGGTTTTCCGCCATTAAAAATTATTGGAAAACAACTTACCAAAGACCAGGTGAAAATAAATGGTAATATTAGTAGCCAATATATTTCAGCCTTGTTGCTCATTGCTGCCAGCCTACCTAATGGTTTACGTGTTGAGTTAGTAGGTGAAATTACCTCTATTCCTTATATCAATATGACATTGTCTTTGTTAAATCAAATTGGAATCACTACCTCCTTTGTGGGTCAGATTATTCAAGTAAATCCTTTTGAAGTAGTAAAAAAACATACCTTAGAAGTAGAGTCTGATTGGAGCTCGGCCTCATATTTTTATTCAATAGCTGCATTAAGTAGTGTTGGTTCCAAAATTCGATTGTCATCTTATAAAAAAGAAAGTTTACAGGGAGACGCAATCCTTGCAGAAATTTATTCATCTTTTGGTGTAGAAACTGTTTATGAAACAAATAGTGTAGTCTTAATGAAAACTAAAGAGGCTAATAAAGAACATCTTACTATAGATTTAAATAAAGCTCCGGATATTGCACAAACAATTGCAGTAACTTGCTATGGGTTAGGAATTTCTTGTGAATTGTTAGGGTTACACACCCTAAAGATTAAAGAAACAGATCGACTGGAAGCATTACATTCAGAACTCACAAAATTAGGAGCTAATATTTCGGTTACTCCTACTAGCCTTCATCTTAAAAGTAGCTCAAACATAGCTGCTAATGTTTCAATAGAGACTTATAATGATCATAGAATGGCAATGGCATTTGCACCTCTCGGAATGAAAATTCCTATTGAAATTTTAGATGCTGATGTAGTTACTAAATCATATCGAAATTTTTGGAAAGATTTGCAGAAAATTGGTTTTCAATTAAATAAAGTATAAATTAAAGGGTCAAATACTTGACATCCCCTTACTTCAAATCGTATATTTGCCGCCGTTACCCTAAAATTACATTTTGTAATACATCTATTTTGTGAATGCACAATCCATTCAATAGTACTAGATAACTTACTTAATTTATTTAAAAATATAACTAAGGACATATGAAATTATCCCATTTTAATTTTGAATTGCCAGAAGAATTGCTGGCAGAATATCCAGCTGAACACAGAGATGAGTCTCGTTTGATGGTTTTAAATCGTAAAGATCAAACTATAGAACATAAAATGTTTAAAGACGTCATTAATTACTTTGATGAAGGTGATGTTTTAATGTTAAATAACACAAAAGTCTTTCCTGCTAGAATGTATGGGAATAAAGAAAAAACTGGAGCTAGGATTGAAGTATTTTTATTGAGGGAATTAAATGCTGAAAATAGACTGTGGGATGTTTTAGTAGACCCAGCAAGGAAAATTAGAATTGGAAATAAATTATTTTTTGGAGAAGACGATAGTTTAGTTGCAGAGGTAATTGATAATACCACTTCAAGAGGTCGTACCCTTCGTTTTTTATATGATGGAGACTATGAAGAGTTTAGAGAAAAATTATTAGAATTAGGAGAGACACCTCTACCAAAATATATAAAAAGAGGTGTAGAAGCCTCTGATAAAGAACGCTATCAAACAATCTTTGCAAAAAATGAAGGCGCTGTTGCAGCTCCAACTGCAGGCTTACATTTTTCGAAACATTTAATGAAACGTTTAGAAATTAAAGGTGTAGATTTTGGTGAATTAACGCTTCATGTTGGCCTTGGAACTTTCAGCCCAGTTGAAGTTGAAGATTTATCTAAACATAAAACAGACTCTGAACAAATTAGTATTCCTCCAGGAACAGCTCAGTTAATCAATGATGCTATTGTAAATAAAAGAAGAATATGTGCTGTAGGAACCACGGTAATGCGTGCTGTTGAATCTTCTGTCTCTGCCAGTGCTAGATTAAATAGTTACACAGGTTGGACTAATAAATTTATTTTTCCACCATATGACTTTAGTATTGCAAACTCTATGATTACAAACTTTCATTCACCAAAATCAACCCTAATGATGATGGCTGCTGCTTTTGCAGGATATGATTTTTTAATGGAAGCTTATAAAATAGCTGTTAAAGAAGAGTACAAGTTTCATACTTATGGCGATGCCATGTTGATTATTTAAGTTGGTTAAAAAATATAAAATCAAAAGCCTCATAGCCATGCTATGAGGTTTTTGTATTTTTGTAGAAGTATCTTAATAGATTTTAAATTTATACAATAGACTCAAAGACAACAGAAATTATAGATGAAGCCAAAGAAAAGAGACATTCGATCTTTAACAAAAGAGCAGCTGAGAAATTTTTTTGTAGAAAACGGAGATAAAGCATTTCGAGGAAATCAAGTTTTTGAATGGTTATGGAGTAAATCCTTACATACTTTTGAGGCCATGACCAATATTTCTTTAGAAACAAGGCAAATGTTGGAAGAGAACTTTGTTATCAATCACATTGAAGTAGATTCTATGCAACGCAGTAAAGATGGAACCATAAAGAATGGAATTCGTTTGCACGATGGTTTTATTGTAGAATCTGTTTTAATACCTACTGAAAAAAGAACAACAGCTTGTGTGTCTAGTCAGGTTGGGTGTAGTTTAGATTGTCGTTTTTGCGCAACTTCTAGACTAAAAAGGATGAGAAACTTGAATCCTGATGAAATTTATGATCAAGTTGTGGCCATAGATAAGCAAAGTAAATTATACCACAATCGAAAACTATCTAATATTGTTTTTATGGGTATGGGAGAGCCTTTAATGAACTACAACAATGTAATCAAATCAATTGATAAAATAACATCTCCTGAGGGTCTTGGAATGTCTTCAAAACGAATTACTGTATCTACTTCTGGTGTTCCAAAAATTATCAAAAAAATGGCTGATGATGAAGTTAAATTTAATTTAGCTGTTTCATTGCATTCAGCTATAGATAGCGTAAGAACATCTATTATGCCGTTTAATGAAACATTTCCATTAAAAGATCTCGGAGACTCTTTAGTATATTGGTTTGAAAAAACACAACGAGTAGTTACCTATGAATACATCGTTTGGGATGGAATTAATGATAAAAAAGAGGATATTAAGGCACTAATTAATTTCTGTAAACTAATTCCTTGTAAAGTTAATTTAATCGAGTATAATCCGATAGATGATGGAGAGTTTCAACAGGCGAACTCCAGGGTTATAGATAATTATATTTCAAATCTAGAAATGCATGATATTGTTGTAAATGTTAGACGATCTAGAGGAAAAGATATTGACGCAGCTTGTGGTCAGTTAGCCAACAAATCGTAACCTAACTTTAGGTTACATTTTGTAAATTTGTACTACTAATGAAGATTGTTGAGGAAATAAAAAAACCCATTCAAAAGGAGATGGAACGCTTTGAAGAAAAGTTCAAAGACTCCATGATTTCCAAAATACCCTTACTTAACAGAATTACGTATTATATTGTTAGAAGAAAAGGAAAGCAAATGCGTCCAATGTTTGTTTTCTTAGTTGCTAAGATGGTTTCTAATGGAGGTTTTGATCAACGAACCTATAGAGGGGCTTCTGTGGTAGAATTAATTCATACAGCAACTCTTGTTCACGATGATATTGTCGATGACAGTAACAGAAGAAGAGGTTTTTTCTCTATTAATGCACTATGGAAAAATAAAATTGCAGTTTTAGTAGGAGATTATTTATTGTCTAAAGGGCTTTTACTTTCCATAGATAATGAAGACTTTGATTTGTTAAAGCTAATTTCAATAGCAGTCAGAGAAATGAGTGAAGGTGAATTACTCCAAATAGAAAAAGCTAGAAAACTAGATATTACCGAAGATGTTTATTATGAAATTATTCGTCAGAAAACAGCAACATTAATTGCAGCTTGCTGTGGAATTGGAGCAGCATCAGTTGGAGCAAATCAAGATACGGTTCAACAAATGAGAAAATTTGGGCAGTATATTGGGATGGCATTTCAAATAAAAGACGACTTATTTGACTATTCTGAAGAAAAAATTGGAAAGCCTACAGGGATAGATATTAAAGAACAAAAAATGACTCTCCCCTTAATTTATACATTAAATAGTTGCTCAAAAAAAGAAAAGGCTTGGCTAATTAACTCTATTAAAAAATACAACAAAGACAAAAAAAGAGTTAAAGAGGTCATTACTTTTGTTAAAAAAAGTGGAGGTATCGAATACACCACAAAAAAAATGATTGATTATAAAAATAAGGCATTGACAATCTTGGAGAATTTTCAAGATTCTGATTATAAAACCTCCTTAATTAAGATGATCGATTATGTAGTAGAGCGAAAAATTTAAAGATTTATTAACTCCTCTATAAAATCTCTTTTATTAGATAACCTTGGCACTTTGTGTTGCCCACCTAATTTCCCTTTTTTCTTTAACCAAGAATAAAATAATCCTTTTTTTACACTATGAATTTTTGGCATTACTAAAGTCATGTTATTATAACGCTTAGCCTCGTAATCTGAATTTATAGATTTTAAGGCATTGTCGAGTAACTCTGTGAAATACGCTAAATTTTGTGGAGCTTTTGCAAATTCAATCACCCATTCATGACTTCCTTGTTTTTTACCATTCATAAAAATTGGTCCAACAGTATAGTCCGTAATAGTTGATTTTGTTTTTTTACATGCTAGCTTCAAAGCCTCCTCAGCATTTTCAATAATTAGTTCTTCTCCAAATACATTAATATGATGTTTAGTTCTTCCTGTAATTTTAATTTTGTACGGACTTAGCGAGGTAAACTTGACCGTATCTCCAATTAAATATCGCCACAATCCACCATTTGTAGATATGACAACTGCATAATTCTTGTCTTTTTTTACTTGAGATAAAGGTATTGCTATAGAGTTTTCACCATGATATTCACTCATAGGAATAAATTCATAAAATATTCCATAATCAAGCATTAAAAGAAGGTCTAAACTGCCATTTACATCTTGTAAGGCAAAAAAACCCTCAGATGCATTATAAGTTTCATAATATTTAAAATCTTTTTTTGGGATAAGTTTTCTGTATTGTTCTCGATAAGGATTAAAGTTAACACCTCCATGAAAATACACCTCTAGATTAGGCCAAACCTCTAAAATATTATTTTTACCTGTTTTTTCTAAAACTCTATTTAATAATACCAACATCCAGGAGGGAACCCCAACCAAACTTGTGATATTTTCGTGAATGGTTTCATTAATTATTGCCTCCATTTTTGTTTCCCACTCACTCATTAAAGCCGTCTCTTGGCTTGGTGCTGAACTAAAGTCTGCCCAAAAAGGCATATTTTCAATAATTATTGCAGATAAATCTCCGAAATAAGAATTGTTGTCTTCATAAACAGCATTACTCCCGCCCAAACGAAGTGCTTTTCCATTAAATAAAGCAGTTTCCTCATTGTTGTTAATGTAGAGGCAAAGCATATCTTTTCCAGCCTTTAAATGGCAATTTTCAATAGCTTCGTCACTTACGGGAATAAATTTACTTTTAGCATTTGTTGTTCCACTAGATTTTGCAAACCATTTAATTTTTGTTGGCCAAAATAAATTTTGTTCTCCTTTTCTGCACCGTTCAATTAAAGGTTCTATGCTTTCATATTGCTGAATCGGAACCTTGTTCGAGAAATTTTCATAGGTACGAATAGAAGAAAAATCAAATTTTTTCCCAAACTCTGTTTCTTTTGCAGATTGAATTAAACGAAATAATAATTCTTCTTGAACATCTATGGGGTATTTAATGAACAATTCCATTTGATGCTTTCTCTTTTTGAGAAACCAAGAAATAATTGAATTAACAAATGGAATTGCCATGGTGATTCAGAGTTTAGTAAAATGATTTTTCCGTAAGTTTGTAATGTACTTACTAGATAGAGATAAAAATAGAAAAATATTTTAGATGCAATACCAAGGAGTTTTAAAAAAAATGATTACTGAAAGCAATGAAGCAATTCAATATTATTTAGATTTAGAAACTGACTTTATTAATGTTAATCAGCTGTTAAACAAGAATTTAGAATTTAAATTTTTAAAATATAGTTGTATGAGTTGTCAATCAGATAAAGAAATTTATCGTCAAGGATTTTGTAAATCATGTTTTTTTGAAACACCAAGTGCGGGAGATTGGATTATGAGACCTGAATTAAGTAGAGCTCATTTGGGGATGGAAGATCGAGATTTAGCCTATGAAAAATCTGTTCAACTTCAGCCTCACATAGTATATTTAGCAAATTCTAGCAATGTAAAAGTTGGAGTTACAAGGAAGCAACAAGTGCCAACGCGTTGGATAGACCAAGGGGCCCATGAAGCTATAGAAATTGTGGAAGTTCCAAATAGATATCTAGCAGGAATTACTGAAGTTGCACTTAAAGCACACGTAGCCGATAAAACTAACTGGAGAAAAATGTTAAAAAACGATATTGAAGAGGCAGATTTAAAAGAATGGCAAAATAAATTACGCCCATTCATTCCAGAAGAAGCAAAAGAATATTTCATTGAAAATAACACATTAACAGTAATCAATTTCCCAGTACATCAATATCCAGAAAAACCTAAAAGTTTAAATATTGTAAAAGAGCAAAACTATTCGGGAAAGTTAGTAGGGATAAAAGGGCAGTATTTAATATTTGAAGACCAAACAGTTTTTAATATCAGATCAAATGAGGGTGTTGTTGTGGAATTAAATATTAATTAAGAGCATAAAGAAATTACCAAGTCATGAATAAATCTAACTTCCTTAAAGTAGCTTTAGCTCAAATATCTCCAGTTTGGTTAGATAAAAAACAAACCATACAAAAAATAAAAAATACCATTGAAGAGGCTTCAAAAGAAAAAGCAGAATTAATTGTTTTTGGTGAAGCTTTACTTCCTGGTTACCCATTTTGGATTGGATTAACTAATGGTGCAGCATGGAACTCTTCTGTTCAAAAAGAAATTCATGCCCATTATGTACAAAATTCAATTACCATTGAAAAAGGAGAGCTAGCTTCCATATGCAATCTTGCTAAAGAATATCGTATGGCTATATATTTAGGAATTATAGAACGCGCTCAGAATAGGGGAGGACATAGTATTTATGCATCTTTGGTGTATATAAATCAAGACGGAGTTATAAAATCAGTTCATAGAAAATTACAACCAACTTTCGATGAACGCTTAACTTGGGCTCCAGGAGATGGTCATGGCTTACAAGTACATCCTTTAAAAAACTTCACTATTGGTGGTTTAAATTGTTGGGAGAATTGGATGCCTTTACCTAGAGCTGCATTGTATGGTCAAGGAGAAGATTTACATGTGGCAGTATGGCCAGGGAGTGATCACAATACAAAAGACATTACTCGCTTTATTGCTAGAGAATCGCGTTCATTTGTAATTTCTGTTTCTAGCTTAATGCAAAAATCAAATTTCCCTAAAGAGACACCTCATTTTGATAAAATTATAAAAAGCGCACCTGATACTTTGGTCAATGGAGGTTCATGCATTGCAGGGCCAGACGGAGAATGGATTTTGGAACCGGTTATCAATAAAGAAGGAATATTTTATGAAACTTTAGATTTTTCTAGAGTCTTGGAAGAACGTCAAAATTTTGATGTTGCAGGGCATTATTCAAGACCCGATATTACGAAACTACATGTGAATAGAGATCGACAAAGTACAGTTTCTTTTGAGGATTAATTTGTATGTGCTTTAAGTACTTGTTCGATAATTTTTTCAACACCATAATTAGAATTGTTTTCTGTCATAAAACGAGCAGTTTTCTTAACTTCTTCATGCGCATTTTTCATAGCAAAGCTAAAAGTTGCTGCTTCTAACATTTCCAAATCATTTAAATAATCTCCAAAAACCATAGTTTGTTCTGGAGTGATGTTCATCTTCTCCTGTAAAAATTTGATAGCAGTTCCTTTATTAGAGTTAAGATTTGAAATATCTAACCAGTTTTTCCCAGAAATCTTTAATAAAAAAATCTCTTCAAATTGTTTTACTGAGGGATAAATAAATTGTTCAGATGATTCAGAGTGATACAAAGCAATTTTAATAATTGGATTATGATTAGGTATAGTTGTTAAGTCCTGTACTATCTCGTGAGCACTATAATATTCCTGAAACATACCGATAAAAGATTGATTTTTAGTTTCAATAAAAGCTTTATGTTCACCGCATAAAATAATAAAGGTATTCTTGATTTTTCTCAAAACAGGAATTAATTCAACTACCTTTTGTGGATCAAATGTTTGTAAAAGAAGTGTTTTATTTTCTTTTTTTATAACACCACCATTTTCACCAACAATGGTAATCTGATCCTTTATGGGATAAAGTTTTTGAGCAATACTGTTATACTGTCTTCCGCTTGCAGCTACAAAATGAATGTTATGCGCCTTCAATTTTTCAAACTGATCGAAAAATAAAGGACTTACTTCTTCTTCAGGGTTAAGCAGGGTTCCATCCATATCTGAAACAATCATTTTTACATTTGATAAATCCATTTAATTAGTTAATTTTAAAAGTAAAAGATTCATATTATAAAGAATTTATATTAGGTTATTTAATTGATAAGGAGCTTCTTTTTTGCTGAATAATTTCCCAAAACAAATAACCATAAACAACAAGGTATTCTAAAACCATAAACCAACTATTTTCTTTCCAAGGAATATTGGCATAGGCTTGATAAGATAACACGATTACTAAACTCCATACAATTGGAAACCGATAGTTTGTGAAAACAGACAAAATAACCAATGTTGCCAAATACCATGGGTGCATTGTAGTTGTGGTAAAATAGTAAAAAGAAATTCCCATGAGTAGGGCAGTTATGAGTTGCTGAGGTGATTTATTTTTTCTAAAAAAAGTGATAATTAATAAAAAAATCACAACTACTATAGGAGTTATTTTTCCAATAATAGCAATTTCATTATAGCCTCTAAAAAGTGTTCCAAGTGCTCTGGCAATGTAATATAAGCTGGCATTAAATTCAAATTTTTGAAACCATAATCCGATAGAATCTAAGTAGTTATTGAGTAAATTTGATGATAAAAAAGGAAGAAATAGCAATATGTTTACGATCATAATTATACACCCAAAAGACAAAAATTTTAAAACACCTTTTGTTCTATTTTCTTTTGTAAACCATTGATAAAAAAGAGGTATAAATAATAAAGGGATTAATTTCACACTAACAGAAAGTCCAAAAGTTAGCGCAGCTAAACTCCATTTTTTTTGAAGCAATAGATACAAACTCCAAATCAGAAAAAATAGCATCACAGACTCAAAATGTAAATTACCTGTTAACTCAATAATAATAAAGGGGTTTAAAGCATATAAGAAAATATTGTGAACTGGTAATTTTAGTTTTTCTAGTATTTTTTTTCCAAAATAAATAATTCCAATATCTGCTAAAATAATTTGTAATCTTAATACAATAATAGACCCAATGATACTTGAATTGGCAACTATGGCAGCGATAAAGAAATTTAACTGATTAATAGGGGGGTAGTTTGTGTAATGACTTCCGTTTAAAGCCCCCATTCCTGAGTATAAATCAGTGGCTTGATTAATCGGTGAATTTCCTTGATTTATAAAAGTTTCAGGTAAATGTAGATAAGGGTTAAACCCTTTTAATATCATTCTTCCATCCCATATAAATCTATAAAAATCTTGTGATAAGTTTGGAATAGCAGTCAAAAAAATCAATCTAAATATGATGGCAATGGCTACCAAAAAAGTAAAGTTATTTTTCTCTTTTTTGATGAAGTATAAAAAAGGAATAAATAAAATAAAATATTGAGTTATTAGCTGTGTGAAATTTGATCTATCTAAGAAGTAAGCCATTAGAAAATAAAATAAAACACTGAGGATAGAGAGTAGTATTGTTTTATTTTTTTGATGTAGTAACATAGGTTAAGCTCTAGAAAAAATTGACTTCCAAAAAACATAACCAAAACCAAGGAACAACATCAGGTGAAAAGGAAATAATCCAAAGTCACCCTCTTGATTGCCCACAACAAATGCGCTATACATACCAAAGGCAAAATAGAGTGTCATAATTCCCTCAATGATCGTATTTGTAGAGATTTTTTTATGGATATATTTATTTTTTTTCCAGCTATCTTTTAGTGTTTTAATATTAAATTTTGGTGTCCTTATAAAATCACTTTTTTTTCCAAAATGCCCTTCCAAAACTGCAATGCTGTTGTGAAAGGAAAAGCCTAAAGCAATGGAAAAGAACGTAAAAAAAGTTCCTGTAAATTTTAAAAAACTTTTGATACCTCCTCCATAACTCTTCTTAAACATATACCAGTAGCAAATGAAGAAAATTATAGAGCTTACAATAAAAAAACTTATCATATAGAAATAAGATTTTAAATGAGGGTGTTCATTTTTGATGTAAAGCATAGGAATGCTTAAAATAGCTACGATTAAAACCATTAAAAACATAGAGCTGTTTAATAAATGTAATACACTATGAATTTTTGTTTTTAGTGAGATATCTTTATCTAATAAAACCCGTTTCGTCATTTTTTGGAAGTTTTCTGCTCCTCCTTTATTCCATCGAAATTGTTGAGATCTTGCAGCACTGATAATAACAGGTAACTCAGCAGGAGTTTTTACATGTTCCAAATACTTAAACTTCCATTTTTTCAATTGAGCTCTGTAGCTTAAGTCTAAATCTTCAGTTAAGGTATCTCCTTCCCAATTTCCTGCATCTAAAATACATTCTTTACGCCATACACCAGCAGTGCCATTAAAATTGATAAAATGGCCTTTAGTATTCCTGCCAACTTGTTCAAGTGTAAAATGGGCATCTAAAGCAAAGGCTTGTATTTTAGTTAATGTAGAATAATCTCTGTTGATATGGTCCCAGCGGGTTTGAACAACTCCAATTTCATTATTTTTGAAATAGGGGATAGTTTCTAACAACCAATTTTTTTGTGGTAAGAAATCTGCATCAAAAATGGCAATAAATTCACCTTTTGCAATTTCTAAGCCTTCTTTTAAGGCTCCAGCTTTAAAACCCTCACGATTAGTTCTCTGAATATGTTGAATATTAATTCCTGTTTTTTGAAGCTTTTTAATTTGTGCTCTCGTAGTCTTAACAGATTGATCTGTAGAGTCATCTAAAACTTGAATTTCTAGTTTTTCTCTGGGGTATTCTAATGTTACAATATTATTTAACAAACGTTCCATCACGTACATTTCGTTATATACCGGAAGTTGGATGGTTACGTAAGGAACTTCGTTTATGTTTTTTAAATTAAATTTGGGTGAAGTATCTTTTTTTTTTTGAGCGCTTCT
>Ga0228635_1001174_pt1 | contig 13419 bp, 5 predicted proteins | sample 44DmetaG_FD_182699 | JGI IMG/M metagenome (GOLD analysis project Ga0228635, IMG submission 182699) | Seawater microbial communities from Monterey Bay, California, United States - 44D | ecosystem: Environmental > Aquatic > Marine > Coastal | place: USA: California | collected 2016-09-30 | reverse complement strand
TGTTAGAAATGGAAGTGGTGCAGGTTTTTCAGCAAACATAAGTTGTCTAATCCCTCCAAGTACAAACTCTTGTACAATAAACATTAATGCTGATCAAACAACTATTTGCGATGGAGAAACAGTGAATCTTTCTGTAACAGGAGAATTAACCTCCCCTCTACTTGATAACAATTTTAATGACGGTACTATAGGTACTGGTTGGTCCAGTTCTATAAATGGTAGGTTTGATAACCCTTGTGAAGCCGGACTTGACGGATCAACTCATTTTTGGATCGGGACAAACCCTTCTCCTCGTGATTTTACATCTATACCTTTCGATGTCTCTTTAGGAGGAAGTGTCTATTTTGAGATTGACTTCTCAAATCAAGGGGATGGAGCACCTTGTGAAGGTCCAGATTTAACAACTGAAGGAGTGTATTTTCAATATTCAGTTGATGGTGGTGCCAATTGGATTACTTTACATTACTTTTTCCCTGAAGAATATACCGAAGGAAGTAATAACATTCATTCTTGGCAAGGTTACTATTTTGCAATTCCAGCAGCAGCTCAAACAGCAAGTACTCAATTTAGATGGACCCAAAGAAGAGCGAGTAGTAATACAACCGACCATTGGGGGTTAGACAACATAAAAATTGTTTCTCCTAAACAAACAACAATTAGAATTAAAGAAAATTCTCCAACAGGAACAGTAATTGCATCCTCATTAACCTCTCCATTAAACTACTCAGTAACACCATCATCTACAACCACTTACTACGCAACGATTTCAGATGGAGTAGATTCATGTACACAACAAGTAACCGTAACGGTTAACCCTTCTACTTTGCCTACATTTACACCTCCGTCAAACCTTTGTGAAAACGGTCCATCCTACAGTTTACCAACATCTTCTGAAGATATGCCAGCAATAACTGGATCATGGAATACAGCTCTAGCTACTACCACCTCTAGTGGGACAACTACCTTTACATTCACCCCTGCCACAGGACAATGTGCAAACTCAACCACAATGGACATTACTGTTGACCCTATTCAAACCCCTACTGTTTCTTGTGGAACTTCTACAAGTTCTTCTGTTCAGTTCAATTGGACAGCTTTAACAGGTGCGACAAGCTATGCTATAACTTACACAGTTAACGGAGGTGCTTCACAAAATGGCGGTTCAGTTGCTACTCCAACTTTTTCATTATCTAGTTTATCGCCTGGTGATGTAGTTGCTATTACAATTGCAACTACGGGAACTGGATGTTATGCCAATGGTTCAGGGTCGTGTACAGCTCAAGCTTGTACATCTCCTACTATTACAGCTCAGCCAGCCGCACATTCTGCATGTGAAGGTCAACCTGCTACTTTTAGTGTTACAGCTACTGGTGCTTCTGGTTACCAATGGGAAGTGAGTACAGATGGCGGAACGATTTATACTCCTTTAACAAATACAGGTGTTTATACTGGTGCAACTTCTGCTTCATTATCTATATCAGATAATACAGGACTTGACACTTATCTTTACAGAGTTGTTGTTGTAGAGACGAATGCATTATGTCCGACAACCTCTTCAAATGCTTTATTAACAGCTACTACTATTGAGACTCCAACAATTACATGTGGAACTTCTACAAGTTCTTCTGTTCAGTTTAACTGGACTGCTTTAACAGGTGTTACAAGCTATGCTATAACTTACACAGTTAACGGAGGTGCTTCACAAAATGGCGGTTCAGTCGCTACTCCAACTTTTTCATTATCTAGTTTATCGCCTGGTGATATAGTTGCTATTACAATTGTTACTACTGGAACTGGATGTTATGCCAATGGTTCAGGTTCGTGTACAGCTCAAAACTGTACTGCACCAATTATAACTTCAGAACCGACAGATCAAACAGTATGCGCATCAAGTCCAGCATCATTTAGTGTTACTGCTACTGGTGCTTCAGGCTATCAATGGGAGATAAGTACAGATGGTGGAACTAATTTTTCAGCTCTATCTGACGTTGGCATCTATACCGGAACAGGAACAGCCAACTTGAGTATTTCAGACAATACAGGTTTAGATAGTTACCAATATAGAGTTACTGTTTCAGAGGTTAATAATAGTTGTCCTGCGGTTTCAAATACTGCTATACTAAATGTTAATCCACTACCGACAATATCAGGAACAACAAATTTATGTAGTACTCAAACCACTACATTAACAGCTACAAACACTCCTAATATTACAGCTTGGAGTTCGTCTTCTCCTTCTGTTGCCTCAGTAGATAACACAGGTCTAGTAACAGGAGTAAGTCAAGGGACATCAACGATAACTTATACCGATGTCAACAATTGTTCAGCTACTACTTTAATGATAATTACTGGAATACAAACCCCTACAATTAGTTGTGGTACATCAACTCGAAACACAGTAACTTTTGATTGGACAACTCCATCTGGAGCAACAGATTATGATCTTACCTATACCATTAATGGTGGAGCTAGTGTAAATGCTGGTAATACCACAAACTCTTCATATACAGTTTCAGGGTTAACAATTGATGATACAGTTGAAATTTCAATCACGACCAACGGTACAGCTTGTTATCAACTAGTTACAGAAACATGTTATTCTTCTAGTTGTGTTCCTTCAGAAGCTGCTTTTTTATTAGACCCTAAAACAATTACTTCTCAGAACCCAACTACCAACTTAATTAACAGCTCTACAGATGCTATTGGTTATTTATGGGATTTTGGTGATGGAAATACTTCTAGTTTAACAAGTCCTAATCATGAATACACTATAAATGAAGAAACAGACAACTATGAAGTAACTTTGATTGCCTACAATATTGATGGATGTAATGATACTATCAGACAAACAGTTTTAGTCAAAGAAGAGTTAATCTATTATGTTCCTAATACTTTCACACCAGATGGTGATGAATTCAACAATGAATTTAAACCGATTTTTTATTCTGGTCACGATCCTTATAGCTATACAATGGTAATTTTTAACAGATGGGGTGAAATCGTATACCAGACAAGCAATCTAGATATAGGATGGAAAGGAACCTATGGTGATTCTGGAGATATTGTTCAAGACGGAGTATACATTTGGAAAATTAACTTTAATGAAAAAGGAATTGATAAAAACATTGAAGTCACTGGGCATGTTTTATTAATAAAATAAACTTTTCACCACGAATTAATAACCATTTAGTTAAAGTTAAAGGTATTGAACAACATTATTAACGAGTAACAACAATTATTACTGTAATAATAATATTCTATTCTATATTTATTACAAGAAGAAAAAAAATAATTATGAATTTAAAAACAAATCCATTAGCTAAAATAATAGTTTTTTATTTTTTAAGCTTATCAACTATCTTAAATTCTCAAATAACTATTGGAGATTGTACAAGTGGTGGCGCTGCTGTTAGTGGAGGTTATTCTGATGCTAATGATGCAAATACAAATTGGAGCGCTGGACTTGAGACTTTTAGCCCAGCAGCTAGTAATGAACAAGTAACAACATACCATACTGTAAATTCTGGGACAACAGGAGCAGTTGGTTTTGTAGTTTCTACAGGATCTCGAAATCTAACAAACCAAGCTTGTATAGATGATAACAATCGATCAGTAGTATTATACGCTGTTGGTGACTGTAACGGTACTCCAATATTACCAACAACAGATTCTCCTGGAGCCAATTATTCAAATTATGAATTTACGGGATTAAATCCAAGTACAAACTATATTCTTGTTGTAACAATTGATCCAGTTTCAGATTGTGATGTTGAAGATCTAGCAGTTACATACTACTCAATTAGTGTAAATAATGCTTCTTGTGATTGTTCAACACCTAATTGTCCTGCCAGCTTAACTCCTGACCCTACATCTCCAACATTTTCAGATTGCCAATCATGGCCAGGAGATGAAACAAACTCTACAATAATTTCATACCATACGTTAACATCTAGTACAGATGGAACATTAGGTATTCTTCAGCAGTTACAACCAACATCCTGTCAACTTACTGATGCTGACATGCAAACTTCTTTATCAAACAGAAGAGTTACATTATATGCTATTGGAGATTGTAACGGAACACCTATTACCGCCACAACTGCTAATGCAGGAAACAGTTCAACTCTAAATCCTGAATGGCAAGGATTAACTCCTAATACACAATACATAATAAAAGTAGAAGTAGATTTATTATCCTGCGACATAAATGGTACTTGCATAGATTATTACTATCCGCCAGCTGTCAACTGTAATACTAACGCAGGAACAATAACAGTAGACATAAACGGAAACAATACTACAGGAACTGACATACACATTCCTGAAGGAGAAACTGGTACATTCACAAGTTCAGGGTATACACTTCCAAATAACGGAACTGGAACAGCAGGAATGGCATTAGTAGCCTTTTCATGTCCTCCAACCACAGGAATAGTTTCACCTTTTGATGTACAAAGTGACCCTTGCTATTTAGGATCTTTATTTGGAGATGTAAACTCTACTCCAAACGATGGTACAGGTACCTCAGGAGTATATGACGATATTTATGTTGTATACATGACATTTGATGCAGCATCAAACTCTGGAGGACCTGATACTGATGCTGATGAATGTGTAAGTATCAGTCAAGTTTACCACGTTTACTATGATCCACCAGTAGCAACAGATTGCGGAGATTGTTCTAATGCAAACTGTCCTATTGGAAACGTAGCAACATATGCCGATAGGTTCCCGCCAACAGGTGCTCAAACATGTGTCTCTGGAATATCAGTGTCAGGCACTTACAAGACATACCAAACTGTCACATCTGATAACTTAGGAACTCTAGGAGCATATGTTCAACAAATAGTTCAAACAGGAAGTTCTACAACAACAATAACACAAGAATTATTTGCTGTTTCTGATTGTAATGGTACCAATTTAACTGCTTCCAACAATAATGTTGCAGGAAGATCTCAAGCTACAGGAGCCTGGAATCCTGAATGGTATAACCTAACACCTAACACAACTTATATTTTAGTAACAACATTTACTATAACCGGTACAATGACTGATTACTGTATGGATTATTATCACATTCCAAACCCTCCAGATCCTTGCGCTATGCAAAATGGTAGTGTACAAACTTGTAATTGTGAATTTACAGACTCAGGAGGTGATACAGGTAATTATGGATCTAGTGAAAACAATACATTTACTATTTGTCCAGACCCTGCTCAATCTGGTGCTAAAATTCAATTAGACTTCACTAGTTTTGAAACAGAAGATAGTTATGACTTTATGTATATATATGATGGAAATACAGCTACAGGACAGCCAATAATTTCGGTAAGCGGTTCAAACCCAACTGAGTTAAGTTCTACAATTGCCGCAACAATAAGTAATACATCTGGTTGTTTAACTGTTGTTTTCACTTCAGACTTTGCTGGTCAAGATGCTGGATGGACAGCTGATGTATCATGTTACACGCCTTGTACAACTCCAATTGCAGATGCTTCTACAACTGAATTTGGAACTCAACAAACAATCAGAATGTGTCCTGGTGATCAACTGAATTTTGATGGTTCTACGTCAACTCATAATGCTACAAGTATAACAACTTACGCATGGGATTTTGATAACGGAACTACAGGTGGTAGCGTTACTGAAACTGTTACCTTCAATGATCCAGGTAGATATATACCTTATTTAACTGTAACAAATGATGAAGGATGCTCAAGTACAAACGCTCTTCCCTATGAAGTAATCGTTTCAACTGTACCTAACTTTAACACAACTACCGCTGATCAAACAGCCTGTGAAGGAAATCAAGTCTGCTTAACTGGTGTGATCAATTACCCAACATTAGTAGATACACCAGAAGTACCCCCAACAGGAACAGTATCATTACCAGATGGAACTGGTGTTGCTTATGAAACTACCGTTTTAATTAAAGGCTATACTAGTGGGCAAACCATTACAAGCGCTTCGGACCTACAAAGTGTTTGTGTTAACATGGAGCATTCAGCTGCCGATGACATCACAATTACATTAATATCACCTACTGGACAAACATTGGTTCTTCACAACAGAGGAGGTGAAACGATGGTTTTAGGTAACCCTATATTAGATGCCAATGCATACCTTGCCTCTCAAGGATGCTCGTGGCCAACTACTCCATCTGGTCCTGGAACAGGGTTAGATTATTGTTTTACATCAACCGCAACAACAACAGTAGCAAATACAGCTGATGGAGATCCAAATTCATGTGATCAATTACCTGCCGGTGACTATCAAAGTATTGACCCTTTCAGCAATTTAATAGGATCTGACATAAATGGTATTTGGACTATTAGATACGAAGATGCATCTGGAAATGATGATGGTTATTTATTTGGATGGGATTTAACATTTGATCCTTCACTTCTACCTGCTAATGCAACCATCTCACCAGTAATTGCTTCTCAAGCTTGGACAGGTCCAACAACAATTGACAGTAATGTGGATGACGTGATATGTGTAACTCCAGATAATACAGGAACAAACACATATACTTATACAGTAACAAATGACTTTGGATGTGTCGCTGATACAACAATTGATGTTGATGTTATAGCTCAAGATGACGCTACATTTACGCTTACACCAACTTGTGATGGTGCAACTGCAACTATATCAGGAACAGCAGGTGGAACTTTCACCTTCACTACACCTCCAATTGATGCCGCAGTTATTGATGCTTCAACTGGTACTATTACAGGAGGAACATCTGGAAATACTTATGACATTATTTACGCAACAACAGGAACGTGTGCAGCAAATTCAAACGAAACATCTACCGTTTTAACTGAAGAAACACCTGTAATAGGATGTGGAACTTCATCTTTAACCTCAGTTGAATTTACATTAACTAATACATTAACAGGAGTTACGGACTACAATGTAAGCTATACTATAAATAGTGGAGCTCCAATAACTGATAATAATGTCAGTTTTCCATATACAGTTTCAAGTTTAAATGGAAATGAGCAAGTAGATATAACTGTTACTCCAAATGGTACAGGATGCTACCAGGATGGTACCGGTCAATGTACAGCAAACTCTTGCACCCCTCCTTCAATAACAACACACCCAGCTAACACCGCTAATTGTGAAGGAGAATCAGCAACATTCTCTGTTACAGAAACTGGAGGAAATGGAACATATGGTTGGGAAATTAGCACTGATGGAGGAGCTAACTTTACCGCACTTTCTGATGGAGGAGTATATTCTGGAGCTACTACAGCTGTTTTATCTATTTCAGATAATACAGGACTAAATACAAATAGATATAGAGTAATTGTATATGAAGCTGTTGGTTCATGTCCTACAACTTCAAATAGTGGAACTTTAACAGTATCACCTTCTGAAACACCAACAATTACATGCGGAGTAGCAGGTGAAGACTCAGTTGAATTTAACTGGACTATTCCTAATGGTGCTACAGACTTTGATATAAACTATTCAATCATAGGACAATCAACTATTTCAGTTTCCAATTACTCAACAAACAGATTTGGTGTAACAGGATTAAGTATCGGTGATACAGTATCCATTACCGTTAGTCCAAATGGGTCAGGATGCTACACAACAAGCACTAACTTCTGCTTTACAAGTTGTACACCACCTAACGCATCGTTCTTACCTAGTCCTTCTAAAATGACCACACTAAACACAACAACAACAATGATAAATAGTAGTAGTAATGCCACTAGTTATTTATGGGACTTTGGAGATGGACAAACATCAACTGAAGAAGCTCCCACCACACAGTATTCAGATTTAGATACTGGAACATATTTAATTACTCTTACAGCCTCTAATGGTTCATGTCAAGATATTGCTAACTACTATGTGAAAATATTTGAAGACTTAGTTTATTACATACCTAATACATTTACACCATATGATGGAAATGATTATAATCAACTTTTCAAACCTGTATTCACTTCGGGGTATGACACAGGGGATTATTCTATGGAAATATTCAACAGGTGGGGAGAATTAGTTTTCTCAACAACGGATATAAATCAAGGTTGGGATGGTAAAGATATGAGAAGTGGTAAAATATGTGAAGACGGAACATACGTTTGGAAAATAGGGTTTGGAGTTAAGTCTATCGATAAAAAAGAGTGGATTTCAGGTCACTTGAACCTTTTACGTTAGAAAACTACATTTCATAAAACTTAAAAAAGCTGTCTCAAAAGGACAGCTTTTTTAAGTTTTATGAAATTGAACCAAACACAAAAGTTAGTGATTAAATAATTTTGATACACATTAATTTAATTAAATCCCACAAAAACAATCCCCCCTATTCAAACCATTAGCTTAGAATAGCTAATACGTAACATAACATTAAAATATAGAAACAGAACCTCAAGTTAATAAGAATTTAACTCTAAAATTAATTTTATATAACAGAAAAAACTATATGAAACAAAAAAAGCTCCCTATTGGGAGCTTAATAAATATTAAAATACATGAAAGACTATTTTTTAATAGTACGTCCGTAACGAGTTTTAAATTTATCAATACGACCAGCAGTATCAACAAACTGAACAACACCTGTAAAGAATGGGTGAGACTTGTGAGAAATATCAAGTTTAAATAATGGGTACTCTACCCCATCTTCCCAAACAATAGTTTCTGATGTTGATGCACATGATGGGCAAACAAAAGAATAGTCATTTGACATATCTTTAAATACAACTAATCTGTAGTCTTCTGGATGTATATCTTTTCTCATTTTCTAAAAATATTATATGCTTTTATTATCTCCTATTTATATAAGGAATGCAAATTTAATAAAACTTTTTAAAAAAACTTTCTTTTTATTGAAATAAAATAAATATTCATAAGATAACGTTAAATTTGAGGAGATTTTAAGTTCAAATGAAAATATATCTATTCTACATATCTGGCATTATACTTCTTTTTACCTTCAGCTTAAACAGTTGTAAGAAAAAAGTAAATTTTGGAAAAGGAAACATAACCTTATCTAGCGACACACTTGTTTTTGATACCATTTTCACTACAATTGGCTCAGCTACTAAACAATTTAAGATATATAATAGAGAAAACAATTCCTTAAAAATAGAAGAAATAGAATTAGAAGGTGGAGAAGACTCACCATTCCGCTTAAATATTGATGGTAGCTCAGGTATATTTTTTTCAGAGCAAACTATTCTTTCTAATGATAGCTTATTTGGTTTTGCTGATGTAAAACTTAAAGTTAATAATCAAACAAATCCTATGGTTATTGAAGATAGAATAAGATTCAAAACTAATGGTGTAAACAAATACATTAACTTGGCTGTATGGGGACAAGATATATATTATCATTACTCAGATATTGTTAACGGGACTACTCTTGATTTAAATGAAGGGGTTTGGCCTAATGACAAACCTCATCTTATATATGGTGCTGCATTTGTCGATGAAAACAAAACATTAGAAATTCAAGCAGGTACAAAAGTTTACTTACATAAAAACGCGCGCCTCTTTGTTTATAAAGGCACCTTAAACATCAATGGTACCTTAGGTAACGAAGTGAAATTTCAAGGAGATAGATTAGAAGCCGAATATGATAACGCAAGAGGACAATACTATGGTATTTACTTTGATTCAGCAAGACCCTCTTCAATTAATTACTTAGAAATAAAAAATGGCACAACAGGAATCCATCTTTTTGGTAATAATGATGCAAATTCAGATTCGGAATACACCTTGACTTTAAAAAATTCCAAAATTTATAATAATGAAAATAATGGGGTTTTAATTTACAAAGGAGCAAAAATGAAAGCTGAAAATACAGTTATCCATAACAACGCTGGATTTGGGTTTTTACTTCTTCATTCTGGAGCTTTCAACTTTAATCATTGTAATATACTTGGATATAATGGAGAATCTCAAAGTCAAGCATTTGGAATAATAAATTATTTTGATAATTCAGTATCTCCTCTTTATGGCTCTATAAGCGAAGGAAAAGTTACAAACTCTATTATTTACGGAAATCAAGAAGAAGAATTTGCTTATAGCATTATTACTGACCAAACACCTGTTAACATAAATCTAGACTTTCAGAGAAATATCATAAAGAAAGACAGTACCGTTGATGAAGTATTTTTCTCAAATGGCAACATCATTAATCAAGCACCTTTTTTCATGGATGTATCAACATTTAAATTTGAACTACAAGAAAACTCTCCAGGAAAAAACAATGCAGACAACTTATATCCTACTTCTAATGGATTAAATATACTTGGAGAAAGTATCTCTCCATCAAACATCGGGGCTTATTAACCTGAGTTCGACTATTCTTTTGCCGTCAGATTTAAATTATCAAAAAATTATTTTAGGCATATTTTAAAGGGTTTATGCTAATAAATTCTGAAATGTAACGACAAATAATTTTAATAATTAAATAGCAAAATGCGTTTTTCACACATAATAAATGATCTATTTCACTCATTATAAACGATCTGACACCGTGTTAGCAACCACGTAGTGAATAGAATAATAATCGAACTCAGGTTATTAATTTTTTGTAACTTTATGTAAACAGCATTTAAGACAAAAACATCATCAAAGGATATGATTCAAAAGCTTGATTTATTAAAAACACGTAAAGAACTTCATCAAAAAGCAGAAGTTTCCGGAAAAGAGAAAAACACTTCTGAATACATTTTAAACATTCTAAAAGGTTTTCCTTTTACAGAAATTAAAACTCAAATGGGAGGAAATGGTATTCTTGCTATATTAGAAGGCAGCAAAGAATCTCCTTCCACTCTCTTTAGAGCAGAACTAGACGCTCTCCCTATCACTGAGATCAATACTTTTGAATACAAATCAATCACCCCAAATGTCTCTCATAAATGTGGTCACGATGGACACATGACTATATTACTCGGTTTAATTGAAGAAATATTCAAAAATAAAACTATAACTGGAACTACTTACTTTTTATTTCAGCCTGCTGAAGAAAATGGAGAAGGCGCAAAAGCTGTATTAAATGATTTAAATCAATATAGTATAAAACCGGATTATGTTTTTGCACTTCATAACATACCTGGCTTTACTTCAAATGAAGTTTTTTGTAAAGCAAAAGAAATAACTCCCACTGTTGTATCCATAAAAGTATCTTTTAAAGGAAAAACAGCTCATGCTGCAGAGCCAGAAAACGGAATTAACCCTAGTATAGCCATAAGCGACTTTATAAGGTTTTGTGAGGATTTACAAGTAAACGATAAAAACTCTGATGATTTTTTAGTTTTAACTCCAATTCATATTAATATGGGGGAAATTGCGTATGGGATTTCAGCAGGAGAAGGTGAAATTCATTACACAATTAGATGTTGGAACAACCTAAAAATTAAAGAAACCAAGAATAAAATAGAATCATTTTTAAATAAAATATCAATAGATCAAAAAATATCAGTTTCTTTTAACTACCTAGAAGAGTTTCATTCCAACCAAAACAATGTAGAATGTGTTGAAGTTATCAAACAAGCCTGTGAAATCAACAACATCAAATATAACAGTATGAATTCTCCTTTTAAATGGGGAGAAGATTTTGGAATATTTACAGACAAGTTTAAAGGAGCCCTTTTTGGACTAGGTGCTGGAGTAGAAACTCCCTCCCTACACAATCCCGATTATGACTTTCCTGATTATTTAACCGAAAAAGGTATTCAGATTTTTAAATCTATTTGGGAAATAATTCAAAATAAAAAAAAATAATGCTACACTCTTCATACATCGAGCTAAATAAAACTGCTTTATCTAATAACATTAACTTTATCAAGTCATTACTTCCTTCAACTACTCAATTATCCGCAGTAGTAAAAGGTAATGCCTATGGTCATGGAATAGAGAATTATATTCCTATTGCAGAAAATGCTGGGGTCAATCACTTTTCTGTTTATAAGATGGATGAAGCTCAACGAGTTTTCAAAGCCTTAAAAAATAAAGCTACTATTCTAATCATGGGATTCATTGATCTAAATGAATTAACTTGGGTAATTGAAAATGAAATAGAATTTTTTATTTATGACGACGAAAGACTTTTAAAAGCAATTGAAATAGCTAAATCACTAGATAAAAAAGCTATTATCCATATTGAAATCGAGACAGGACTTAATAGAACTGGATATCTACCTAAAAACATCCCTAACTTAAGTAAGATTATTAAAGAAAACTCCAATCAGTTAAATGTAAAAGGTATTTGTAGCCATTTAGCAGGAGCCGAAAGCATATCTAATTACATTAGGATTAAAAGTCAAATATCATCTTTTAATAAAAGTGTCAAATCTTTTGAAAAGAAAGGTATTATATTCCAACAAAAACATCTTGCCTGTTCTGCTGCACTTATTAATTACCCTAAAACAAAATTAGATCTTGTAAGAGTTGGTATTATGCAATACGGATTATGGTCCAGCAAAGAGACCTTCATGTATTTTTTAGCAAAAAATAAAGATGCAATAGATCCTTTGAAAAGAGTTATTTCATGGAAAAGTAAAATTGCTAACATAAAAGAAGTGAGGTCTGGAGATTTTGTAGGTTACGGAACTACTTTTATGACTGAAGGAAACATGAAAATAGCGTTAATACCTGTTGGATATTCTGATGGATACAGTAGATCGCTAAGTAACCAAGGAAGGGTATTAGTAAATGGAATTAGAGCAAGTGTTGTTGGAATAATCAATATGAACAGTATAATGATTGATATCACTCTTATTCCAGATGTTAAAATTGGAGATGAAGTTGTTCTAATAGGAAACCAAAATGAAATGGATGTTTCTATTGCTTCCTTCAGTGAATTAAGTAATCTATTGAACTACGAATTACTAACAAGAATACCTTCTGAAATACCAAGGCATATTACTGAATAGTATGGATCAAACCTAAAACTTGTGGGGAAAGCAATAAATAGTGTAACTTAAAAAAGTTTTTTCTTATATCTTTTGGCTTGACCCAAAAGAATCCGTCAGCTGACAGACAAGGCTGAACCAATAAAACTTGAAAACCACGAAACACTCCGTAGCTTCATACAAACTACCTTCGGTGCTGCTTGCGCGGTCGCAAACGCTTTTAACAACCAATACTTGGATTGTTGACAGCTGAGCTTAGACATAGACTCAGCTTTACTCGTTTATTCTTGTTTACTACATTTCATTGCTTAGGCCGAAATATGCTTCGGTTATTATATTTCGAAAAATTTAATACTCTTACTTTCTTTTAAGTTTAAATATTGATTTTTAGATGTTTAAAATATTTATATAAGTTAAAGTCAGTTCTTAAATTAGTAAGTTTGAAATTTAAAAACAGATCTAAAATGTCAAACTTCGAAGCGATAACTTCAATTTTGCACAGAACTAGTCGGTAAATGGAACGGAATTGCGT
>Ga0228635_1001133_pt1 | contig 13775 bp, 14 predicted proteins | sample 44DmetaG_FD_182699 | JGI IMG/M metagenome (GOLD analysis project Ga0228635, IMG submission 182699) | Seawater microbial communities from Monterey Bay, California, United States - 44D | ecosystem: Environmental > Aquatic > Marine > Coastal | place: USA: California | collected 2016-09-30 | reverse complement strand
AACTTTAGCAATGTTAATACTAGAGATTTAGGATTTTCTTTACAATCTAAATGGATTAATGGTTCAGTAAATTTTACCAATATCGATAACTATACTTATTTTGATGAAAATAGTTTACCACAACAATTTGCCAATCAAATTGCTTACTTAAAGGTAAAAGCAAATCGTGAATTTAAGTTTTGGAAACTTGCTTTAGATAATACAGTAATGTATCAAAATGTAAGCAGTGGAAGTTCGGTTTTTAGAGTACCCGAATTTGTTACGAGAAATACATTTTATTATACAGATGATTGGTTTAAGGGCAAACCTATGTTAGTAAATATTGGGGTTACTTTTAGGTATTTTACCCAATATCAAATGAATGCTTACAATCCTTTGTTGGCAGAATTTAGATTACAAAATACAGAGGAAATAGGTTTCCCAACTGTAGATTTTTTCTTTAATGCTAGGGTTAGAAGAACAAGGTTGTATTTGCAAGTAGACAATGTAACTTCTGGGTTTACCAAAAAGAATTATTTTTCGGCACCAAATTACCCTTTTAGAGATTTTACAGTACGTTTTGGCTTGGTTTGGAATTGGTTTATATAAAATGAAAAAGCAACTAAAAAATAACTGGAAACTCTTTTTAATAGCAAGTTTAACTTTAGGCTTGGCACCTTTTAATCCTCCTCATATAGTAGGAAAAATGAATTGGATTTTAGGTGGTAATGCTTTTCATCCTGAAAAAGGACTGCAACCACAAGATTGGTTTGATGTTTTATTACATGGAAGTCCATGGGTTTTACTCATCATTTCTATACTTCTAAATCTTTTTGCATTATTGGCAAAAAACGACCAGCAATAGAACTTTCTTTCTTGTCTATAATTTTAAATCCTTGAGAGGTATAAAAAGCAACAGCATTTGGGTCTGCTAATAACGCAACCGTTTTTACCTTTAAATTTTCAGCTTTTTTAAAAGCATGTTGTAGAAATCGCTTTCCAATTCCATTCCCTATAAAATTGGGTAAAACAAATAACATTTCTAATTCACAATTATTGTTTTGTGGTTGGTTTAAGATATAGAAACCAACAATCTTATCTTCTACTAGAAAATTAAAAGTATGTATTTCTAAAATTAGGTTTTCAGAAACTGTTAAATCATCTACCCAACTATCAAGTTGCTGTTTTGTATAACCCCAAAAGCTTTTAGAAATCATTGCTATTTCAGAAAGTAATTTTGTATCTGAAATGTTAGCTTTTACAATCATTTTACTTTTTAAGTAATCTTCTTATCTGAATATTAAAGGCTGCAAATATAAGTGTCATCATTGGGCTTAAATAATTAAAGATCGCATATACAAAATAATCTGCTACACTTACACCTAACACTCCAGATTGGTAGGCACCACAAGTATTCCAAGGAATTAAAACAGAGGTTACTGTACCAGAATCTTCTAAAGTTCTACTTAAATTTTCAGGTGCTAATCCTCTATCTTCATAGGCTTTTTTAAACATTTTACCCGGCACTACTATGGCTAAGTATTGATCTGATGCCACAATGTTTAATCCTAAACAACTCGCTACTGTACTTGCAAATAAACCAAAGATTGATGTAGCTACAGATAGTAAACTTTTTGTAATTTTTGCTAAGGCTCCAATACCATCCATTACCCCACCAAAAACCATAGCACATATAATTAAATACACTGTCCAAAGCATACCTTGCATGCCTTTAGCAGAAAATAATTGTGTTAACTTTTCATTATCTGTTTCTACTTGGGTTTCAATTAAAATAGAATCTAGTATAGATGTAAATTTAGAATCAGAAATACTTAACAGCACATCGTTCTGAAAAATTAAGGAAAGTACTATTGCAGATAACACCCCAATTCCTAAAGATATTAATGGTTTTACTTTAAATACAATAAGTACTATAACCAATAATGGCACTATAAACAACCAAGGTGTAATATTAAAAGTAGATTGTACTACATTTAATAAGTTGCTAACGTCTGCATCTCCAGTAGTTTCAATAGTTCCGCTTAAAACAGAAAATACAATTAAGGTAATTAATATACTAGGTATTGTTGTATAAAACATATACCTAATATGTGTAAACAAATCTGTACCAGCCATAGCTGGTGCTAAATTTGTAGTATCTGATAATGGAGACATTTTATCGCCAAAATAAGCTCCAGAAATTACAGCTCCTGCAATCATACCTGTTGGTATGCCTAATGCACTACCAATACTCACCAAAGCAATACCTACTGTTGCAGAAGTTGTCCAAGAACTACCTGTTGCAATAGAAATAATGGCTGCAATAATAATAGAAACTGGCAAAAATAAAGCAGGACTTAATACTTGTAATCCGTAATAAACCATAGCAGGAATTATACCACTAACCAACCAAGTACCAGCTAAAGCACCTACTAAAAATAAAATGGCTATGGGTACTAAAATACTCTTTAAATTTTCGAGTATTTCTTGAAACATTATGGCAAATGGCACTTTTTTAAATACCCCAATAAATGCAGCTGCTAAACCTCCTAATAATAAAATGAATTGATTTGTATAGGCACCAAACCACTCTTGATCTTCAACAAAAAAGATGTTGTAAGCTAATAAACTCATTAAAATAACAACAGGAATTAAAGATTCAAAAAGATTTAATTCTTTGTTTTCGATAATTTTTTGATGATCTGTTTCTATTTCTGAAAGTTTATTTTTATCGTCCATTGAAGTTTTTAATTATGAGTTGTAATGTTACGATTTTGTAAAGACTTACACAAATATAATCTGTTTACTAACTTTGCTTTATGGATTCGTTAACTCAAATTATATTAGGTGCTGCTTGTGGTGAAGCTGTATTAGGAAAAAAGATAGGAAATAGAGCGCTTTTATTTGGGGCAATTGGGGGCACTATACCAGATTTAGATGTATTTATTGGTAGGTTATTGTACCAAAACGAAATTCAAACCATGGCTTTTCATAGAGGGTTTATGCATTCTATTTTCTTTGCGATTATCGGTTGTTTTGTATTTGGATGGCTTACTTACAAACTCTATGATTTTGGCAAAAGAAAACAAACAACTACATTAAAAGATTGGGTTTTACTTTTCTTCTGGTCTATATTTACCCATCCTATTTTAGATTGCTTTACGCCTTATGGTACCCAATTATTTACGCCATTTACAAATTACAGAGTAGCCTTTAACAACATCTCTGTTGCAGACCCTTTGTATACATTTCCTTTTCTTTTATGTATGATTGTGTTAATGTTTTACAATCGAGAAAGAACTAGAAGAAAATGGTGGTTAAAAGCAGGAATTTATACAAGTTCTGCATATATGATTTTTACCATAGCTAACAAATTTCATATGGATGCTATTTTTGAAAAATCATTTATAAATAAAGGTATACCCTACACTCGATTTTCTGCACAACCTACAATTTTTAACAATATACTTTGGTATGCTGTTGCAGAAACAGAAACACAATATCACCTAGCCTATTACTCATTATTAGACAAAAGCAATACTACAGATAACTTGATAACAGTAGATAAAAATCACGGTTTATTAGATATGAGTGATAAAAACCTTAACACACTTACATGGTTTAGTAAAAACTATTTTAACCTATCAAAAAAAGAAGAAGCAGATACCTATAAATATACAGATTTACGATACCCCATGTTAAATCCTAATGACCCAAACACCTCAGTTTTTAATTTCACTCTCTATAAAAATAAAAGTGAATGGGATATTTTACCTTTTGCTGGTAGCCCACCAACTCAAGAAGATTTTAATGTGTTCATTAAACGTTTAAAAGGAGTGTAAGTTTTGGTTTTTGGTTAACAAAAATGAAAATTATACTACATTTTAAGCTTCATTCATTCCACTTCATGCATCAATCTTCACACACCTAACTTCATACATCAAGCATCAAACATCCAAATTCAAACTTCAAACATCATACACCAAACTTTACAAGGTAAATCCTATAAAACACCAACTTCTTTCATACAGGTTTTCATCATTTGAAAGGTTCTTTCAATATCATTATCTAAACCAATTGAAAAACGAATTAAACCATCAGAAAGTCCCATTTCTTTTTGTTCTTCTTCAGGTATTTCTGATGAAGTAGAACTACCAGGAGCAGAAAATAATGTTTTGTAAAAGCCTAAACTTACAGCCAAATACCCAAGATTATTATGCTGCATTAATTCCATTAATTCATTTGCTTTTTCTAGTGAACCCACATCTAAAGTTAACATACCCCCAAAACCATATTCTGCATTCAACATACTAGAAAATAATTTATGAGAAGGATGAGAAGCTAAGCCAGGATAAACGGTTTTTAAGCCTTCTTTTTCAAATTTAGACGCCAAATACATTGCATTATAACTATGTTGCTTAATTCTAATATGAAGTGTTCTTAGGTTTTTTAATACAGAAGCCGCTCGTAAACTATCCATAGTTGCACCTAATAACATGCAAGCTCCATCATTTACATTTCTTAAATCGTTAATAAATTCTTGTGTACCACAAACTACACCACCCACAGTATCTGAAGAACCATTGATAAATTTTGTTAAACTATGACAAACAATATCTGCACCTAATTTTGCAGGAGAAATAGATAGTGGAGAAAAAGTATTATCTACCACTAATTTTAAATCATATTTTTTTGCTAAAGCTGCTAAACCTTTAATATCTGCTACTTCTAAAAGCGGATTACTCACAGACTCACAGTACAAAACTTTAGTGTTTTCTGTAATTGCTTTTTCAACCACATCTAATTTTGTAATGTCTACAAAACTAGTAGCAATCCCTAATTTTGGAGTAAAGTTTTTTAAGAAAGCATAGGTACCTCCATAAATAGTTCTACTAGATACAATATGATCGCCAGCATTACATAGTTGTAATAACACTGGGGTAATTGCACCCATACCAGAAGCTGCTACATTGGCTGTTTCAGTACCTTCCATTGCAGCTAAGGCTTCACCTAAATACAAGTTAGAAGGAGATGAATGTCTAGAATATAAATAACAACCATCTGCATTACCTTCAAAAGTATCGAACATGGTTTTTGCTGATAAAAATGTATAAGTAGATGAATCTGAAATAGAAGGGTTTACACCTCCAAATTCGCCAAAATATTGTAAATCTTGAATTTGATCTGCTGGATTGAATTTCATAATTATATGCGTTTAAATACAATTCAAAACTAATCGTTAGTAGTTTTATAATCAATAAATTATTATATATATAGTTTATTTTACTAATTTTAGCAATTATAAAAGAAAATATATCTATTATAATGCTATTTATGACCAAATTCTAGAAAAAATGATGCTCGATAAAACAGACAAAACACTCATTAACCTATTACAAAAAGATAGTAAGCAGACCACAAAACAGCTATCATTACAACTAAATTTATCGGTTACTGCAGTTTACGAACGCATAAAAAAATTAGAAAAAGAAAGAGTGATAGATAGGTATGTAGCTCTGATTAATAAAAACAAAATCGAAAAGTCTTTTTTAGTTTTTTGCCATGTAAAATTAATTCAGCATACTAAAGAATATGTAACTACTTTTGAAAGAGAAATTTTAAAATTAGAAGAAGTTTCTGAATGCTTTCATGTAAGTGGAGATTACGATTACATTTTAAAAATTTACGTAAAAGATATGGATGAATACCGAAATTTTATGGTTACAAAATTGACTGCTATAAAACATATTGGCAGCACACACAGTACGTTTACCATAGAACAAGTTAAAAACACTACTAAAATAAAGTTATAAAAAAGAAAACCCAAAACTAAAAGTTTTGGGTTTAATAAATGTATGTAAAATTATTTTACATTATTTATTGGCATGTGAACCATCGCAAAAACCATCTTTATCAGCTGTATTGCCACAACCACATTTTGGTCTGTCTAATTTTAACGTTTTCATCGATCTAAGAATTAAGCTTTTGTTACTACTGTAAAAGACATTTCCATCATATCATCAATAAATTTATCTTTTAAATTATCGAAGAAAGATTTAGAACCATATGTTACATTAAACTCTGCTCTGTTTACATTAAAAGTTTCACTTTTAAAAGTTATAACTCCGTTTTCTGTAGTTACAGTTGCTGGTATTGTAATGCTTTTTGTAACGTCTTTAATTTGTAAGTTACCAGTTACGTGAATTTTATCACCTTTATCTTCTACGTTTGTAATCACAAATTTTGAAGTTGGGTAAGTTGCTATATCAAAAAAGTCCCCACTAATTAAATGACCTCTTAATTTTGCATTTCCTTCGTTATCTGCAGGAATATCTAATACTTTAATAGAATTCATATCTATTACAAACTCACCTCCTTTTAAAATACCTTCTTCTATTAATAAGTCACCATCTTTTAACATTACGTTTCCATTGTGTGATCCTGTTGGTTTAGTCCCCTTCCATGTAATTACAGATGCTGCTAAATCTACATTGTTTAATTCTGCTACATTAACGGCTACTTTTTCTGCTTCTTTAGTCGCAACAGCTTCTTTTTTCTCACCTTTACAAGCAGTTAATACAGATGCTACTACTACTAATGCTAAAACTAATTTTTTCATTTTTATTTTGTTTTTGTTAGTTACTAATTTATTTTCCATGGCAAATATAGATGAATTTATTTTCCATGGAAATTATATAGTTCTTTTTTAATAGAACTTTAACAATTAGGGTTTATTCTCTATTTTTTGAATCAATAAGTATGGTTACAGGCCCATCATTTAGTAACTCTACTTTCATGTCTGCCCCAAAGACTCCTGTTTGTATGGTTTTTTGTAGTGCGCTTTCTAAGCTGCGTATAAAATTTTCATATAAAGGAATAGCAATATCTGGTTTGGCTGCTTTTATATAACTTGGTCTATTTCCTTTTTTGGTAGAGGCATGTAAGGTAAACTGACTTACCAAAATAACATCACCATAAACATCTTGTAATGATAAATTCATGACCTGGTTTTCATCATTAAATATTCTAAGGTTTATTATTTTTCTAACCAGCCAATCAATATCTTCTTGGGTATCGCTATTTTCTATACCTAAAAGCACTAAAACCCCTTTTTGTATAGCTGCAACTTTTTGTTGATCTATGGTAACACTAGCTTTAGAAACTCTTTGAATAACGACTCTCATAATTAATCTTCTTCATTCCAAATATCTGTTCTGTAATGCTCAGATTCTTCTTCTCCTTCTATAATTTGCAGATAGCTTTTGTAACGAGACCAAGAAATCTCTTCGTTTTCTAAAGCTTCTTTAACAGCACATTGTGGCTCTTTTAAATGTAAGCAATTGTTAAACTTACAGTCTTGTTTTAATTTAAAAAACTCAGGAAAATAATCGCCTAGTTCATACTTATCCATATCTACCACTCCAAATCCTTTAATACCTGGTGTATCTATTATTCTTGCATTAAAACTTAAGTCGAACATTTCTGCAAAAGTAGTAGTGTGTTGCCCTTGCTTGTGTTGGTCAGAAATTTCTTTTGTCTTTAATTGTAAAGAAGGTTCTATGGCATTTACTAAGGTAGATTTACCAACACCTGAATGCCCAACAAACATTGAGGTTTTGCCTAACATTTGTGCTTTTAAAGCCTCTATATTTTTATTTTCTATGGCAGAAACTTCTAAACAGGTATAGCCAATAGCTTCATAAATATCTTTTAAATACAACACCTCTGCTCTTTGTTCTATTTCGTAAGCATCTATTTTATTAAAAATTAAAACAGTGGGTACTCTATAGGCTCTAGTAGTCACCAAAAAACGGTCTATAAAAGTGGTAAAAGTTGGTGGATTATCTATAGTTACCAATAAAAACACCAAATCTAAATTGGCTGCAATAATATGGGTTTGTTTCGATAAGTTTACAGACTTACGAACGATGTAATTTTCTCTGTCTTGTATTTTTTTGATGACACCTATTTCTTCATCACCTTTCTTTTCTAAATCAAAAACAACCTTATCACCAACCGCAATAGGATTAGTACTTTTAATATCTTTTATTCTAAACTTTCCTTTAATTCTACATTGGTGTAAAATACCATCTTCAGATTTTACCCAATACCAACTTCCTGTAGATTTATATACGATTCCTGTCATTACTACAAAGATGCAGATTTTTAAATAAAATAATCTTTTCCAAAATTAAAAATTAGAGTATTTTCGTTTTATACTAAAAATAAATTATGAAGAAAATATTATTCTTATTAGCTTTTGTGGTATCTACAAGTATTTTAGCACAAACTAATCTTTATGAAAACCCAAAATTTGATGCAATTGCAAAAAACCATCAATCAATAGGTATTATACCTTTTAAAGCCACAGTAAAATTACGTCCGAAACAAATGGCTAAAATGAGTCCTGAACAGTTTAAACGACTTGAAATAAGTGAAGGTAAAAGTATACAAACTGCTATGTATTCTTGGTTTTTAAAACGTAAAAAAAGAGGCAAGTTACTTTCTATTGAAGTTCAAGACCCTAATAAAACTATGGCTTTACTTGGAAAAGAAGGGATTACACAAGAAAATTTAAGTAATTATACCCCAGAAGAAATAGCAAAAATATTAGGAGTTGATGCTTTAATTTCTGGAACTTATAACACTAATAAGCCAATGTCTGAAGGTGCTTCTGTAGCTTTAGGTGTTTTAATTGGTTTTTGGGGAACTACCAATAGTGCAACAGTAAACATGAGCGTACACAATGCCTCTGATGGAGTTTTATTGTGGAATTATAACAAAAAAGTAAGAGGTTCTATTGGAAGTAGCCCAGAAGATCTTATAAATGTTTTAATGAGAAAAGCTTCGAGAAGACTTTCATATACTAAAAAAAGTTAAATAGAAAAACCGCCAATTGGCGGTTTTTCTATTTGTAATTTCTATGAACACTATCCGTTAATAATCTTTTCTTGATGATTAATAGACTCTTGATGAATGGCTTTAAACATTCTTAATACAAATTCTTCGCTTAATCCTTTTTGCTCACCTTCTAAAACCATATTTCCTAAAATCTCATTCCATCTTCTAGATTGTAATACAGCTACGTTTTGTTCTTTTTTAAGTGCCCCAATTTGGTCTGCAACTTTCATTCGCTTGCCTAACAAGTCTATTAATTGGTCGTCTACCACATTAATTTGTGCACGTAAATTTTCTAAAGAATTTCTATAACTAGAATCTGTTTCTGTTTCTTTTCTAATCTTTAAATCTTCCATAATTTGCTTTAATGAAGTAGGTGTTACCTGTTGTGCAGCATCAGACCAAGCATTATCTGGATCAAAATGTGTTTCTATCATTAAACCATCAAAATTTAAATCTAAAGCCGTTTGCGAAACATCAAAAATCATATCTCTTTTTCCTGTAATGTGCGATGGATCACAAATTAATGGTAAATCTGGAAATCTATTTTGAAACTCAATAGCAATTTGCCACTCAGGATTGTTTCTATATTTCGATTTATCATAGGTAGAAAACCCTCTATGAATTGCTCCTAAATTTTTAACACCTGCAGTATACAAACGCTCAATACCACCTAACCAAAGTGCTAAGTCTGGATTTACTGGATTTTTAACCAATACAATCTTATCTGTTTCTCCTAAAGCATCTGCAATTTCTTGCATAATAAAAGGAGATACTGTAGAACGTGCACCAATCCATAATAAATCGACATCATTTTCAATAGCTAATTTAACATGAGCTGCATTAGCTACCTCTGTACAGGTTTTCATACCTGTTTCTTCTTTTACTTTTTTAAGCCATCCTAAACCTAAAGCTCCAACACCTTCAAAATTTCCTGGTCTTGTTCTTGGTTTCCATATTCCTGCTCTATAATAGTTTACATCAGAATCTTTTAATTCGTGTGCAATTTTTAAAACTTGTTCTTCAGTTTCTGCACTACAAGGCCCTGCTATTACTAGTGGATGTTCTAATTTCATATCATCCAACCATGTTCTTAATGCTGCTGTATTCTTCATTATTCGTCTAATTTTGGCTTACTATTTTATGCCGTTTAAAATTTGTTTTATATGATTTGTGCTTTCCATTTCATTATAAATGGATTCAAAATTATCTTGTTGCATTAGTTCTTTAAACTGTTGCAAATTGTGTATATACTCTTCTAACGTTTCTATGACGTTTTCTTTATTTTGTTTAAATATGGGTGTCCACATTGCTGGGCTACTCTTTGCCAAACGCACTGTAGATGCAAAACCAGAACCTGCCATATCAAAAATATCGCGTTCATTTTTTTCTTTTTCAATTACTGTTTTCCCTAACATAAATGAACTGATGTGAGACAGGTGCGAAACATACGCAATATGTTTATCGTGTGAAACTGCATCCATATAACGAATACGCATTCCAATAGCTCTAAAAAGGTCTAATGCCTTTTCTTGTAATTTAAAGGTTGTTTTTTCTACCTCACAAATAATATTGGTTTTCCCTTTGTACAAGCCAGCTATCGCTGCTGTGGGTCCTGAGTTTTCTGTACCTGCAATTGGGTGGCATGCTAAAAAATTGCGTCTTTTTGCATGATGTTCAACCACCTCACAAATGGCTTTTTTTGTAGAACCTGCATCTATTACTAAAGTGGTATCTGCAATATGGTCTAAAATGGTAGGCAATAATTTTACAGTAGCATCAACAGGTATAGACACAATAACTAAATCTGCATTTTTAATGTCTTCTAGCTTTGCCTTTTTATCTATTAAATGTAACGCTAACGCTTTGTCTAGTGTTGTCTCTTTTCTACTAATGCCATGAATTACAGTGTCTGGATAATGTGCTTTAATATCGATAGCAAAACTACCTCCTATTAACCCAATACCAATCATATATACATTTTTCATAGTCTTGCGATTGCTTCTTTAATAATGGTTGATGTTACACATAATGAAAAACGAATGTAGCCTTCGCCTTGCGAACCAAATACAGTACCAGGGGTAATAAAAATATCGTGCTCGTATAATATTTTATCGGTAACTTCTTCTGAGGTTGCCCCTTCAGGTATTTTTGCCCAAACAAATAAACCTGAGGCGTCTGTATCGTATGTAGCATTTAATTTATCTGCCAATTGCCAAATGAATACTCTGCGTTCTTCGTAAATTTTATTTTGTTGTAAAAACCAATCATCAGATAATTGTAAGGCTTCAATGGCTCCTTTTTGTATGCCATAAAACATCCCAGAATCCATGTTTGATTTTACTTTTAATACTTCGTTAATATAAGTGGCATTCCCTAACAACATACCTACTCGCCAACCAGCCATATTAAAAGTTTTACTTAAAGAGTTTAGCTCTAAAGCCACCTCTTTAGCGCCTGCTACTTGTAAAATACTAATAGGGTTATCGTTTAAAATAAAACTGTACGGATTATCATTAATGATTAGAATATTATGTTTTTTACCAAAAGCCACCAACTGCTTAAAAGTATCTAAAGTGGCATTGGTACCTGTTGGCATATGAGGGTAATTTACCCACATCATTTTTACCTCAGATAAATCTAATGCCTCTAATGCTTCAAAATTAGGTTGCCATTGATGCTCTGCATCTAAATCGTAAAAAAGTGGAGTTGCCCCTAGCAATTTGGTGACAGAGGTATAAGTTGGGTACCCTGGGTTAGGTATCAATACTTTATCACCTTCATTTAAGAAAGCCATAGAAATGTGCATAATACCCTCTTTACTACCCATTAATGGCAATACCTCGTCTTCTGGATTGGCTACCACAGCAAACTTATTATGGTAAAACGTAGCAATAGCTTCTCTTAATTCTGGTAAACCTTGATAGGATTGGTATTTATGCGCTGTTGCATCATCTAAACTACTAGAAATAGCCGCTAATACTTTAGAAGGTGGTTGTAAGTCTGGTGAGCCAATACCCATATTAATTATAGGTTTACCTGCAGCAGCTAAACCTCTAACCTCTCTTAATTTTTTAGAGAAATAGTATTCTTGAACCGTATCTAATCTTTTTGCAGCCTTAATCATCCTCTCCCATTTTTATACGTTCCTAATATTTTAAATTCTTCTGCCATTATTTCTAAAATAGATTCCGCTTTTTTATAATCTTGATAGTCGTTAAACGTTACATCTACAAAAAAAGAATATTTCCAAGGTGTTTCTATAACTGGTAACGATTGTATTTTGGTTAAATTCATTTTACAATCGCTTAACACATTTAAAATGGTGGCTAAGCTACCACGTTTATGATTCAATTGAAATTTTAAAGACGCTTTATTAATGCTATCTATACCAATATTAGGCTCTTCTTTTTGCACAATTACAAAACGCGTAGCATTGTCTTTAATAGTTTGTATATCGTCTTCTAAAATGGCCAAGTTAAAAATTTCTGCAGCTATGCTTGGTGCAATGGCTGCAATACCTTGTAATTGTTCTTTTGCAATTCTTTTGGCTACCTCAGCAGTATCTACATCTTCTACCAATTTAATCTGTGGGTACTTTTTAAAGAACTCTTTACACTGTAACAATGCCATTGGATGAGACCACACTTCTTTTATATCGTCTATATTTTGCCCCTCTAATGCCATTAAATGATGATGAATGTTTAAGTACTCTTCTCCTGTAATGTGCAAATTATAGGTATCTATTAATGCATAGTTGGGTATAATAGAACCAGCAATGGTATTTTCTATGGCCATAACACCAATATGGGCTGTATTATCTAATAAGCAATCTACCAAAGCATCAAAAGACATGCATTCTTTTAAAGTAATCTCATCTCCATAAAAGTCTAATGCCACCTTATGATGGTTAGATCCTTGAGCACCTTGTATGGCAATTATTTTTTTCATTTTTACTCAAAAAAAAAGCCTCGAAGTAAATTCGAGACTTTATATTTTTATTATTTGGTTAACAACAATATACAAAGTCTCTACTCTTATTATAAAAATAAAAGTAAAAATAGAAACGAGACCAAGTTGTTTTTAACATCTTCATTTAGAATTGAAAAGCAAATCTAAAAATTAATTTTTGATGCACAAGTATTATTACAAAACTTTCAAAAAAATTATGAATAATGTAAAATTTGCATATTATTTTACCTAAAATGTAAGGTAATCTTTGTTTTATTTTTAATACTATAACAGTATAACAAACGTTTATTTATTTTGCATAGTTTGGCAAATCATAAAATATATCATTTATTTAATGTTTTATAATTATTATTTTTACATTTTTTAAAATCAACCTCTTAAAATCAGAAAAATGTTACATCACTTTAAAAAATACATTTTATTTAGTTTTCTGTTTAGTTTTACTTTTCTTTTTTACGATTGTAAATCTGATAAACCAGCCACTACTAATACAATTAAAACAGAAGTACCAAAAGGCATGGTTTGGGTAGAAGGAAAAACCTTTTTACAAGGGGCAAAAGCATCAGACACCTATGCTATGCCTAGAGAAAAACCAGCGCACCAAGTAACTGTAGATGGTTTTTATATAGATGTTACAGAGGTTACTAATGCACAATTTAAAGCCTTTGTAGCTGCTACTAATTATGTAACTGTTGCCGAACGAAAAATTGATTGGGAAAAAATGAAAAGTCAAGTACCTGTAGGCACCCCAAAACCACATGACTCTATTTTACAACCAGGCAGTCTTATCTTTAATAAAAACGTAACTGCTGTGGTAAACATGAACAATTATACGCAATGGTGGACATGGAAAATTGGTGCAAATTGGAGACATCCTCATGGACCTGGATCTAGTATTGAAGGTAAAGACAATTATCCAGTAGTGC
>Ga0228635_1001115_pt1 | contig 13943 bp, 4 predicted proteins | sample 44DmetaG_FD_182699 | JGI IMG/M metagenome (GOLD analysis project Ga0228635, IMG submission 182699) | Seawater microbial communities from Monterey Bay, California, United States - 44D | ecosystem: Environmental > Aquatic > Marine > Coastal | place: USA: California | collected 2016-09-30 | reverse complement strand
GTGCGAACCAGCGCGCGTTGGCCTCTATCGATCCGTTTGAGACGCATGTCGTCTTTTACGTCCCAAAGGAGAAGGCTTCGCCGAAGGTTGCGCTGACGCGCACCTTTGATTTTGAGGAAGTGTGTGCGCTCCTCTCTGCGTAGGACTGAGTCGGTGGACTGTCAGTTCCGGTTCGTTTTGTTTTGTCGAGGGGAGCGACAATCGTAGGCGTGGTCGATGAGAATGGGGTATGTGTTTTTTGTATTTTAGCCATCTGTTTTAAAAGGTGTTTGTAAGAAATGCACTGGATTTCAAAAAACTGTTCGTGAGAAAATACACAGACCGTATCGAGGGACGCCGATCACCGAGTCTGTCACGCTGAGCGTCTCTAAAACGACGATTGTCGTGTCGTTGCCATGTTTACCATTTTTGTGTCTGTTACGTGCCGTTACGTAACCGACGTCTTGCCACTCTTGCCACTCCGAAACCGTTCACACCTGCCTCTTCACAGCTGCCGAGGTGGTCAAAATGCGGAGATTGTTTCGTCACAGAGTAAGATCGCGTGCTACCCGCTTCCATATTTGGAAGGCGGGTTTCGTCAAAACCCTTTTTAGGACTGCCTACCTTCCATATATGGTAACGGGTAGCACGCGATCTTACTCTGTGACGAAACAATCTCCGCATTTTGACCACCTCGGCAGCTGTGAAGAGGCAGGTGTGAACGGTTTCGGAGTGGCAAGAGTGGCAAGACGTCGGTTACGTAACGACGTGTAACGACAACAACACCGGTAAACGTGGCGACGACACGTCAATCGTCGTGTTCGCCGTGCCAGGCGTCACGATCGTGCGTGTTGTGGAGTTTCTGGGCGCAGTGTGCACCTTCTTCATGCCAATACCAGCGCTCTGAGTGAGTCTCAAGCCGCGAAGCGGTACCGAAGGGTTGACGAAACGATCTCAGCACCCACGCACGGTCGTGACACAGAATACAACAAGGCGTGCACATCGGACATGTCTGTCGCCCATACCAGCTCAACGTCCCATCTCGATGTCTTTTGGCCCTTGCGCCCAGACAGCGCCTGGAACCGGCCTCGACAATACCAAACCGATGCGATCAATGCGGTTCCGCCTCAAGGGCGGTCGATAATCGTCCTTCCATGTGGAGCAGGCAAGACGATGGTAGGCGCACTCGCTGCATCCAGGCTCCGCAGTAAGGCAGGGACGGCGCCAAACATCTTGCTGGTGACGTACAACCGGGAGGCGGTGGTGCAATACGCCCGCAACTTGATGGACAACATGATGATCTCGCCCTTCGAAGTCTTCGAGTACACCGGAAACACGGCGGCCAGAAAGCGTGGCATGTCGGTCACGTGCGGGTGGAAGCTGACCCACTTTTACATGCTGACGCAAGGGCCTGGCTCAAAGCTCAACAAGGAGAGCGCCGACTACCAACGCTACATCTTCAGCACCGAATGGGACGCCATCATCATCGACGAGGCCCACCTTGCCCCCGCGGTACACTTTGGCGAGGCCATCAAAAAGCTGTCGTCGAGGGCGCGCTGCATGGTGTCGCTGACGGCGACGTACGTCAGATCGAGCGCGGAGCGTGACATGAACCAGCTGTTTGGATTCCTTGGGAATGTCGTATACCGACTGAAGTGGACGGAGCTGGAAAAGACCGGGTACATCGCCAAGATGCGATTCATGCAAGTGGCGTGCTCGATGACGCCCAAGTGGAAGAGCGTGTGGGAGAAGTGCGTCTCGCAAGACCGCATGAACGTGCAGATGCTCCCGCCGAGCAAGCTGGAGTCGATGATGAACATCGTCAGGTCGCACCAAGTCCACGGAGAGATCGGCCTCATCTTTGCAGACGGACTGCTCGTCGTGGACCAGGCGGTGCGCATTCTGCGTGAGGAGCTCAATCAAGACTGGCGCGCGGTGGTGGGCGAGACTCCCCCGCACGAGAGGGAGGAGTTGTTCCGATTGCTCAACGAAGGCAAGCTCCCGGGGCTCTTTTTCTCGAGAGTCGGCGAGGCGGCCAACGACTTCCGAAATCCGAGGATACGGTACGTGATCACCGTCTGCTCCGCCGGATCGTCGGAGACGCAGTTCTCCCAGCGAGCTGGCCGCGTGTCGCGTACGGAAGACCAGCCCGCGGAGCATGGAGAGGAGCCCGAACGACACCTCGAACACCGCCTCCGGAACCAGAAGGAGGCTTGCGTGTACGACTTGTATACGGTCGGCACCAACGAGGAGCCGTGGGCGACCGGGAGGGTCAAATATCTAGTGGACGAGGGCTACAGTTTTGAAAAGCGCACGAGCGAGGAAATCATCTCGAGTGTCTTAAAATACACCGTACCGTATCGAATGTCTGAGGACGCGATGGATGACTTGCTAAAACGCATGCTCTGCAAAGCGCACGACGCGCAAGTGGCGAAAAAGGTACACGAAGCGGAGATCGACAAGCAGAAGCAACATCGCCGCGAAGCGGCGGCCCGGACGAGGCGCATCGAAAAGATGCACCATGGCATCCTACGCGACCGTGTGATAGGACAGGAGAGGAGAGGACGCGACTCGCGCCGTCTAAAGCACGCACACGCAAAGCAAGTGGTGGGGGACAAGGTTCGTGACGACATGGGCTCTGCGCCAGCGTTGCAGATCTTGGGAGGCGCGTGACCGTGTCGAGACAATCGGGTGTCGATACATCGACCGAGTGGAGCGAGCGGTCACGCCAAGTCGAGGTCCCTCATGAACTTGGCGACCACGACGTCCACCATCGATGTACGTGACTTTTGTTGACATGATATAGCATCTGTACTTACACTTCTACGTCGGGTACGAGGTCGGTCTTCTTCGAAATTGCTTCCTTCATTTTCATTTGCTCCTCTATCGGTGCGTCGACGTTGGGACCGTGTAACGCGATCCGATGCGCTTGGTGGTCTTGCTCTCACTCGACGTCTAACACCTGGAATAACACCTGCTCCGTTGTCTTCGTCGTCATCGTCGTCGTCGTCGTCATCGTCGTCGTCGTCATCATCGTCATCATCGTCATCATCGTCATCATTGCTGTCGTTATCTTCTTCTGCTGCTGCTCTTGGTCTATTTAAAACATCTTTAGTCGTTTTGAGCAGATCTACATCTTGTCCAATATTTTCCCTGTGCAAGATCTCAACTTCCAATATATCTGAAACCTCTGGGATGTATTTCTTGTCTATCGAGTAGTTCGTTGGTGTATATCCTTTTAATGTTTCAGCAATACTGTTAACGACCGTCCTATGTAGTTCCGCTTGAAATGCTTCAAATTTAGCAATGAACGTATTACAAACAGTAATATAGGTTTTGTCCCACTCATCCTCTGGTACATCTTGCCATTTTGGTCTCTTATCCCTCGTCTTCGTTGCTATATCTTGTTTACATGTTGTTACATGACGCATGAACGCTTGATTGTTAATTTCTGGATGAATACTTTTGATAAAAGTGTCGAAATGAACGAGATAAAGATCTTGAGACCCAGTGAGTTTTCTGACTTCCGTCGTTTTTTTGGTTGCATTTTCTGCGTTCGCTGTCAACGCGTTTCTTTTCTTCATATTCAAATATGTATGAAGCATACCGGCTGTACATGAAATTGCAACCCCTGTAGCAAGTATTGGATATTTCCTTATGACACCTTCGAAAAGTAATAGAGTGTCCAAAGCCAGTCTGTTTATTTGGTAAGCCGTGATCCATGCTGCAAATTGTGCATCGGTATCCAAGCCCATGTCATAAGTAAGCGTATGTGTGACGACCGTTCTAGTATTTTGGATGGCAAATCGTTTCAATGCATGTCCCTCTCTTACAAACATAATGGGCAAATAAGCGGTCCATCCCAAGGCATTTCTTACAATCGGAACATGCTGCTGTCTATGCCTCGAAGCATCAATTGTAAGGGAGTCTGGTAAAACACGAGGCAGAGAGGGCCAGTATTGGTCTGATAAAAGCGTATCCATGGCCCCTTGCGCCATTAGTCCAGGTTCATCTACTCCTGCTGGCCATTCTTCGTTTTCGTCATAAGTGAAGGTTGTTTGATCTTTCCAATATGGATGAAATTGCATATTATATCTGGTTCTTATCGTTTTCGCCACATCTATAAAAACGCCTAGCCCTGCAATGGGCATAGTGTAGCCATCACCCACTAGTAGACCAATGGTTACTGCAGCAGCTGTAAAGGTTCCGAATGGGGTAGCCATACAGGTTTGCATAAGTGCCCTTTTGACATGACTGTTTTGAATAGTTGAAGACAGAATGCTATTTCCGAAGCTCATAACGTTTGAAACCAAAAGGTTTACACCCATCTCCGCACCGAACATCGCGGAGGTAGGGATGTCGTCGCTGGGTTGTCTATGAGATAGCACCTCGGTTGTCAGGAGGGAACCTTGCTTTGGTCCTTTAGATGCTGCAACGACACTGGCTTCCTGTTTGTCTTTCTCTTCCGCTTGAACTAGCTGGTCATATATATACCTCCATGTGTCAATGTTGTGCTCTTGACACAGTTGCTCGAGTGTGTAACGCATATCCTTCTCTTTGCAATGGTCATAGACTTTCTCACAAAAGTCTCTAAATACAGCGTCTTTTATAAATTTGGTGTAAGATGTTGTTTCATGGTTGTTAACAGCCTCGCTCATCATGAGTAAAATACAAATCTGTCGGCTCGGCTCCATGTCATGGTTCTCCGCCGTCGGAATACCTTGTGTCGGATCTTTGTTCCTTAACCAATCAAATGACCTCATGTCCTTATACAGATCGATATGAGATGTGATTTCTCGAAGACTATTTGCGTCACTGGTCGTGTCTGGGGTGTTTGTAGAGCCATCCGAGTCGTCCCCCTCAGTGATGGTACCACCCCCTTCCGTTGTAAAATTAACTTCATTATCACATGAACCGTCATCGTGACTATCAGTGCATTTTTCCATCGCACGTCTATGCACTTTTAATATATATATAGTAAAACTGGCCTTATATAATACACACACCAAAGCAGCTTTATCCAAAGGCAGCTGACGTGCCAGCTGAGAGTACTAATGCAATTTCAGAGAGCGCGATTGCTCCGAGATGAGGCTGTTGCACCGCCTGTTCAACTTGCAATTGACATGCTTTCTTCAAACGATACTGGTAATCTATCAACTCTACCCTATCTCCTATTGCAACATCTCTGTACAGCGTTTCGTTGACATCAGTAAAAGGTGGATCATTCATTGCCCAGAACTTGGCAGACGCAGCTTCGTTATATTTTGACGTAGTGTCTTTCAAAGCAGTATCGTCAATTACTTTCATAGCGTCGTTGTATGCATCGACAGACTCCTTCCACTCGTTGTATGCATCGACAGACTCCTTCCACTCCTTCTTCTCCTTCTTAAAAGATGTACCCACGTCGTCATTTTGAAACACCTTTGATATTTCATCTTTTAAATTATAGACTTTTTCCAAATCATCTTCATATGACTTCTTTCGTGCTTCAATGGCTTGAAGTGTTGAGCGGGGTTCAATATCTTTCAGATATTCTTCTTTACTGTCGACTTCAGGCCAAATTTCCTTATGTTCTTCACAGTCTTTGATAACAACAGATTTGAGCACTACACCGGTTATACGAAGAAACAAAGCAAGAGCAACATGTACAGAGTACACGAATTGAGCACGTGTTTCGCGATTCAGTAGTTCGGCCTGGCGCACATTGTCGATTTGCTTATTCTTCATCCACGTGTCAAACCGCACAGTTGTGTATTTGATGTTGCGATATCTGTGCGCAGAAGCAAGTACACGTTCACGCTCATTCTTGATGCTGTCTTTCAACTGCTGCTGACTTTGAGGGTCGTTAAATATAGTAATTTCCCATAAATGAATGTCATCGGCATATTTTAGCAAGTCGTTATTTGTATAATTTGACCAGCTCAGCCACATGCCCTTTTGTGAAAGTAAGTTAGAATTAGATTGTTTTGTGTCTTCCGCTTTTTGCAACGCTGCGGTATGATGTTCGTTTACATACTCTCTCAATTCAAAGCCAACGCGAAAACGCATGCGGTCGTATGCGTCACTAGTTGGAACGACAACAGCAGGCCTAATGGAAGAAGGTGCTTCGATTGTCACTGTAGCTGTACTTGTAGCACTGCTTACGAGCAGTGAGTTTCCATGCGCCACCAATAGAGCCTGTAGAACACGTTCGATGTTCCAAAGACAAACGGAACTTTGATGAGAAAGTGATCCATTTGATCCCTCTTTTTCGAGCAGGTATGCTGCGTGCGTGAGTGTAAGTGGAACGTTGAGCTGTGCACAGTGAAATAGCAATCGTGACCACGTGTACTGTTGAATCGCTTGTCGTTGTTGAACTTCGCATTTTGCGATCTGTGACCGCAGTGCTTCTTTAGCCGATTCATTCGCGGTTACATATTGATAGAACAGTTGTACTTTCTTGTCAGTTGTTTGATTCAATACCTTCGACGCAGCATTCTTTACAAAAGAGAAAACATAGTACAAAATTATCAAATGCATCATCGGCGATCCAAGAATATTTGCCATTAGTATTTGCCAACATCCAAGACCAGTTATGCTTTGATATGTACCAGAAGGAGGAGCTGAAGGAGGAGCTGAAGGAGGAGCTGAAGGAGGATCTGAAGGAGGAGCTGAAGGAGGAGCTGAAGGAGAAGCTGAAGAAGGACGTGATAATACATTCTTCGCGACCTGCATTATTTCATCGCGTTGGGAGACACCAACTTGTTTAATGTAGTTATTAGCTGAAGGAGGATCTGAAGGAGGAGCTGAAGGAGGAGCTGAAGGAGGAGCTGAAGGAGAAGCTGAAGAAGGACGTGATAATACATTATTCGTGACCTGCATTATTTCATCGCGTTGGGAGACACCAACTTGTTTAATGTAGTCATTAGCTGAAGGAGGATCTGAAGGAGGATCTGAAGGAGGAGCTGAAGGAGGATCTGAAGGAGGACGTCGGAAGAAATTTCTCAAGTCGTAAATTCTTTGAGGTGCGGGGACTGAACGTTGCGATGTGGTGGAAACAACAGCGTTATCTTTTGAAGCTTTTTTCTTTTGCTCGTTTGCCTCATTCACTAATTGTAATAGATCTGCGTTTCTTGTATAATTCTTGCGAAGAATATCGGTAATTGCTGTCATGTTCTTACCACCCCTAAAGGATTCTGGAAGACTGTCAGGAAGTGTAACTTCATTGCCATTGCCAAATATACTAACGAGTGGAGCGACCGCAAACTTTATACCTTTCAATATTGCATTATTAATTGGATATTCAAACTTAGCATCGATCGCTTTCGTTATATCTGAGGCGTTTGCACCGGGATCGACAACTAATTCTTCTTTTTCGTTAAAAGAGGCAATTGTGTTGCTGAAGTGCGTATGTTTTAGAGTCTCATCGATGGTACTGCTGTTCACTTGTATAGACTGATTTATGTATTTCTCATTTGTCAATACAGTCACTGCTTCTTGAAATGCATCTGTTGGTGATATATCTCTTCCACTCCGGTAAACCTGCTCTGTATCAAACGCATTTGCAGCCTCATAAAACTCTTGTAGATCGGCGTCTGACAGACTCTCTCGAGAAGCCTTCTCTGAGTTCGGCAACTGTACGGTTTTCCAATATTCTGCCATGTAATCGACTTCCGACTTTCGATCTTCTTTACTCGAGGCATCATCATTCAACAAATTTGGATTATTGCCCACATCGTAGCGTTGAACACCCTCACCGTCGACACTTTTAATAAATTCAAGATTATCTGCATCAAGGTCATCAACTGGGTCAAAACTGACAGTTGGGGGAGCGTTCCCACGGGCCGTCTCCGAAGCAGCCATATGGCCCAATAATGCAGGCAACATAGGTGTACTCGTATTCACGCCTCCTGTCAACGGCGGTGGTGGCTCATATTCTTCGTAGCTGCTATCCGACATCGTCGTATGTACCTTTGAAAGGAGATGATCGAGACCGACTTCTTGTTGCGCAACAACGCAGACTCTTGAAAGGTGAACACCGATCGTATAACTATTCACGCCGTCGGTGTTTTGCTTGACACTTATCGAATAAGGATGCCGTTGTCTTCCACTACTTATTGTGGGGGTTTGTACTTTCGATGTATCAGCTATCAAGACAGTCAACCCTGAGTTCTGTGTACCATCTTCATGAATGGATGCCGTCGCTTCCACTACATCCTTAAAAAATAACGGCATGGTCTCAAACCCAGATGACCCAAATGACTTCATAAAAGGAATGCTTTGGTCACCGTGTCCAAAGGGTATCCAGTAGTGTACGTCCAAGTCTTGATCTTCATGAGGTGTATTCATTTGCTTTGCAATTGTACTTTCTAAATATATGGATTCATAGGGTACATCAAGAAGAATCGATTGGTCCACGTTATCGATGTCAAGCCTCGTTCTTGCATTACGAACACAGAGGGCCTGAACCACGCGATATTTGTTGTCGTCTGTCTCCGGACGGTTTGGTGCGGTTGGCACGATAGGTGGATTGCTGTCGATGATATTTTGAACGTACCTATCAAACTTGCGAAAATCGACCGCGTGTCTGTAGATGGAGAGGACGGCAGGCCGCATTGCAACGATGTCCATAATTGCCATAGTATGAGATACTGGGTCGCATGACATGTTGACTGCAAAAACGTCAGTGCGATCCCATGCGGACGACGCCTCAATCACTTTTGTGATGAGCGATCTATGCACGTTATAGTCAGACACGGGATTATTATAAAGCAACGGATGTGAAATACATAAAGCATTTTGCAGAGCGTAGAAAGGCAACTTGCTGACCATGTCGCGGTCGATGTTGATAAGTGATGAATATGCAGTAATAATGTCTTCCAGTTGTGTTTGACTGCTTTGAGGCCAAATTGAGTTTCGTGTGCGTACAATCGACCCGTCGGTGTGCGCGTATGTCATTACGGTTGTGTCTATTTCTCGTCGGCGACTCCAGGCCTTCAGTGCACTAATAATCCTGTAGGCATCATGTCCGCAAGGATAACACAGAAAAAGCGGATCGTACTCTGCAACAATCGAATGCTTACCGCTGTTCCCCTTGATTTGTACACCTTTGTTCAACAGGTCAACTACATGCGAAATACAACGCTTCGTACGACGCAAAGCTCCGTTCACAACAAAGTCTACACTTGATGAGATGTGCATATCACTACGCTGAACAAGACGATGAGTCAGGGAATCGGCAAAGGCTGACATCGCGATGACATCGGCCATGGTTGCTGCCTTGCTCAAAGAGCCACTGGCATCGTTGTGCAACCAACGCAACTGAATTGGGCAATGTTTCACACGCAGTTGAATATGATCCAGAATCTCACAGGGCGGAATCTGGCATTGTGGTGAGTATATGATGCCTTGGTGTGGTTTTCTTAGAGGACTCGTCAACCGCTGACGTTTATGAATGTCCGTTATCACGGTCCGTGAATAGAAGATCTCAAACAGCAGCTGTCTTTCAGATGCTTCCCAGTCTGCAAACATATCCACGAGACGTTTGGAGTATCTCGCCACTCGAGTCTGTTCGCCTATGGCCCCTTTGATGTTTGGAAACCGCTTAGATACTCCAGGCATGATTGTTGCATCAACGACCTCAATATCGAATCTATCGAGACTCTCGGGTACAAAGCCGACCGTCGATTTCACTTCAACTCGCTGCGGTAACAGTCTGGCAACACAATCGTCCTTTGGGATCAGACGTTCTGTGGACAGTGTGTTGGCTTCCATCTTTCTTACCAACGTGTCGAGGGCTCCTCCAAAATGTAGACCCACACCTTCCTTGCTGGCCAGTCGATGTATGTTCTTGCAGATCGCCTGCCGCGTTGTCCTTGACATACCGACAAGTGATTGTAAAAACCACGGTCCTGCCACTGACGACCGTTCACTTCCTCCCGTCATGTCCGATACACTCCAAGGGAACAACGACTGGAACCATGTCAAGCGTTCAGTTGGTACAGGGTTCGCGTGCTTTGTGGCGTTCATGACGTCCTGAAACTTCGACAGTTCCTCTTTGAAATCGTAAACATCGACTGAGTAGCCTGCATCAATCCATGCTGCCTGTATCCCTATAAGCTCATCCGGCTCAATCAACCATCCAAAAGGTTCGTCATATCCAGAGGACGTGTCTTCGATAACCACTCTAATCTGAGTCCATGATATGTTTCTCTTCAGAAAATCGTCATTCAGTCCGTCGTGATTCATAGGTCCGTTGGAAGTAAAGTATCCTATCTTATCTTCGTTTTCTTTGTTTCTTGCAATTTCCTCCTTTTTGAGTCCCGTCCATCTCAGTATGCGTCTGACACCTGCAAATAGTGAAAACCCAGACGACATTCCCTCAATGATCCACTCCATCAGGACCTTCTCATCTCCAAATCCAGCACGGTTGAGATCTTGTCCGAATTTGAGATCGTTTGCCGTTGGACTGTTTGCTCCCCGTAGTGTTCTTATCCGACGCAGGGTATCAACCAGCTTGCGCAATGTAAACCGGACCCGTTTGGGCTGTGGGGGTGGTGTAGTGTTGAACGTTTCGATAAAGGCTTTCGTCGTCGCTGCAACTCCCTCGGAATATAACTGCGACATATTTGCAGGGTCTACGGGTTCAGTTGGTCGTAGGGGAGTAGTAATAGTGACCGGGCGACCGTCAAACGACTCCTGTGTATCCATCCGCCCTCGGGTATACATCGCAGCTCGTTGCTCCGCCGAGCCTGCCGTGAAAACCGACGCCATGTTAGCAACACCTGTTAGGAAACTTATGATTCGACCCGCTGTTTCATATAGGTCTTTTCGTACTTCGTAGTTTAAATAGCCTGGCCTAAATCCATACCACGATATGTCCAACCCCATCATCGATGCAGCCAATTTTGTAGCATCTCCCACATATGGAAGTCTCAACAGTTCATTAAAGGCATATGCGGCAACACCAAACCTGTTGCGTATTTCTAAGCACGATTTTAACAACGTTGCCCACCAACCTGGTGTTTTACCGACCTGCGCCTTCCTGACATTGGATGCATCGACGATCTCTACATACGGTGTATGCGTGTGTATCGACGGGAAGGGAGTCAAGACACATGGCGCAGTGACGTCCTCGACGCTGTGTGGAGTCAATGACACATCTCGTAAAAACCGTGGGGGTAGGTCATCGCCATCGACTCGGACGCGTTGATAGATCTCGACGCGCACCGAGGTCGGGGGGGTGTCATACGCCTCTACGCAAGCAGTTATTATCACAGGGCCTACGAAACGCCTCTCGGCTTTTCGATCTTCATGGCCCCTGCGAGTGTCATAGGAGTCTTTTGAGGCGTATTTAACACCATTGTGCTCAATGTCTACTCCATTCGCATTGACTGTCGCTACCGATCCCGCGTGGAATGAATGTAGACGTACGATATTGTCGTTGTAGTCACTCACATTTCCAACCCCATTCACTGCTTCGGTTGATGGTACCCTCTCCACTCCATCAACTAGCAGCGTGTACGTTCCTTTGGACTTTCTGACTCGTATCTGCGTGCTCTTGGAGCTTGGACGTCGCGGAATGGTGCGAGCTCCTCTTCTTCCAGAATATATGGGCATATGCTCAGAAAACCCAGTATCAAACTCAGAGCCATCGAGCAGAGCTCCTGTTTCTGGCGTAGTGACCGCGTTGATCTCTCGTGTGTAGATGGACGCCACGCCGCGTTGCGCCATCGACGAAAAATACACTTTATTTCGATCAAGTCAACCCCACCTTCCTTTAAAATGCAGACTGTGCTGTGTATGTGATATCCACGAAGGTCGAGTGAAAGTGTAAGAGATGCAGTGAGTCCAATAGCGCGTAGCAAAGCTTCCGCAAATGGAAGGAAGCCTCGACAGATCGAAAGGTAAAGATGCGTACACTGACGTCGTCTCCTTGATGATGTACCGCGTGCACGAGGGCCTGCGACGGTCAATAAATGGTACCTTAATGGGCCACGAGACGGCAACGTGCATGGAGACACTCAGGGAAGACTTGAAGAATACGAGCACCAACTCGTCCGCTGGGCAGCATGTATTGAACATGCGGTTTGCCCTCGGTGCCGACGACACAACGTATCTCAACTCAGCTATTTCAATGCTTTACACCGGATCCCACTCGGATATTGACATGATGTCCATTGCCCCTCCCAACATAAACCAACAGATAAGAAAGGCCGTCATGGCACAGCTTCGATCTGACACAATCAAGAGACGGAGGGATGCAGTGCGTGTGATAATGGAATTGGCAGAACCCATCGTATTCATATTGAGTTTCACAAATATTCGAGCTATGCTACGGGTCGTGTTTATTACCCTTTACGATAAATTACAGAAGGATGATGATGAAACATTTAATACAGTCTGGTACATGTGTGACAATGCAGACTTTGACTCTACTAAAGCCTTGCAAGAATTTAAGGCTGAAGCTGGACGTAAGAGCGTCTACCTAATCTTAAAAGTGTTGGAATTTGCGTTAGACAAAAACTCGGCAGCTGGAGAAGCAATCGGAGCAATCCTCCTCAACATAGCCGGCACGACAGAACACACTGCGTCGAACGAGCAAAAACCCAAGTCTTCGTTGTACGATCGACTGAACACTCGATTATTTCATGCAATCGATAATTTCCCGTTTGAAGATGCCGACATCCGTCATATGATACAACGTCGTCAATGGGAAGCAAGCAAAGATCTCAACGATACAGGAGCATTCTCTACGTATTGTGTAAAGCGCGGTGTAGTTGGATTACGAGGCCCGTTGCACAAACGCGATACCACAATTCAATGGACTACAGGAAGCTTTGAATTCATGGAAGATGAACTGAGATACGACCTTCCACAATCAACCTTAAAAAGCCTGAAAACGAAGTTAACACCTACAGTGCCAAACAGTGATGTCTCTTTGACCTATAAAGAAACGTTTGACCACTTTGCATCACTTGTCTACGATGTCAATTTGAAGGTAATAGAGTCTATTGTTGACCAGGTTGTTGACGAATTTTCTTGGAACTACACGGTCATTCCAACAGATCCACGCCATAATGAAGAGGACACCCGAATCGAAGCGAGCTTGTTAGTACAGTGGGATCCACAGGGATCTGTCGGTGAAAATATAGCCCATACAGCTGCACTTGAACATGCCGCGGCGCGCTGTAGACAGGTGCAGAACGCCTATGCAAAGGACGATTCTACTGAGTTTCACCACCATCAAGCGTTGCTTGCTCTAATGGCAATTGGGTTGGAGTTGAGGAGACTCGCTCCTCATGCTAAGACAATTGAGTATGCTCGACTCACGGACCCTGGGGCATGGCAGCACAAAATTTCATCACTTTGTGATAAGTGTACAACACCGCATGCCGTATACTTCTCATCAGAATGGGCATTTCCATTGGATGCTGGATATCGTTATTGTGATGATCAGACCGAAATCTATGATGACGATTTCAACATCGGGCCCGGACTTTTATGGCCACAAACACAATGTACACAACACACCGATAAGTATGATGCAATAAACGATAGTATATTAAATCCACTTCGCGATGCAATGGACGACAATGAGAACAATACACGAGTATCTCTTCCTTATAGCTTTATCGGGCCGTCTTTGGAAGAACTAAACTACGTATACCGCTGCCCTACGCAAGGGTTGCATGATGTGAACGATGATGCTCACAAGAAACTACTTCCACAAACCTCTAAAAAGGATAGAATCCGTCTCTTAGAGCGCGCGTCGATGCACGCAATCGTCCGGTATGCCCTCCTGCACGCGCATGCCTTGCACGGCGTCAACGACGAAGACTGTGTAGACGAAGCAGAAGAGGTTGCTCGTGAAGCCACGCTACGGTCGTCGAGCCACGGTCCGAATCTCGACGACCCCCGGAAAGGGATATGGAACGACGTGCTTCGAGAGGTCGCAATAAGCAACGACCGTCTGTACACGTTCA
>Ga0228635_1001067_pt1 | contig 14381 bp, 13 predicted proteins | sample 44DmetaG_FD_182699 | JGI IMG/M metagenome (GOLD analysis project Ga0228635, IMG submission 182699) | Seawater microbial communities from Monterey Bay, California, United States - 44D | ecosystem: Environmental > Aquatic > Marine > Coastal | place: USA: California | collected 2016-09-30 | reverse complement strand
AGAAACAGAAGGTAACAAATTTGGAGCTGCTGTTAAAAAAGCTAAAGAAGACGGAGAAGAAGAATTCGAAGTTGATGGCAAGAAATATCAAGTAGAAGGTAACAAATTTGGAGCTGCTGTTAAAAAAGCTAAAGAAGACGGAGAAGAAGAATTCGAAGTTGATGGCGAAACTTATAAAGTAGAAGAAGCTGCTCAATTAATGGATGAAAAAACTGGAAAGATTGTTAAATTACCATATAAGACTAAAGACTTTAGAGGAGACCCAATTACGGTCAAAAGTTTTACTGAACCTCACAAATCAAGTTCAAGCGGAAGAATACAAACAGACCAAGGAGAATACTTTCCTGGAGTTGCAAATTGTATAATTGTAGGCCATAAATTTGAATCAGAAATTACTGAAGAGGTAGAAATTAACGAAGCAATTCAAGTAGAGAGAAAAAGAGCTGCTAAAAAAGTAGTTACTCAACTGAATAGACTTTTTACTAAAAAGTTAGTAGATTTAGGTCAACTTGGAAAAGAAGGAATGCTAGGATGTGTAAAATATATTTGCGGAGAAGCAATGACTGATGCTAACTTCCACACTGAAAAACCAGCAGTCTTAAAAGCAATAAAAGGCGCTAATATTAAAGGTATTGAAATTAAATTACCAGGTCTTGGAGGATATCATGCTAAAATTAGTTCTGGAAGAATTAAAGAAATATTATTTAATCACGTTTCAGATATTTCAGCAGCAGCTGGTTGGGGAGGCCAAGCAATTGTAGAAGGATGTGCTCTTTACATATCAACAATGTTAAAAGATGATTCAACTGCTCAATCAATGTTAAATGCATTCAATGCACAATTTGAAGGAGCTGAAATAAGAGTCACTAGAGACGGTGTTATGGAAATTTACGAAAGTAAAACTTTTGAATCAGACGAGCCAAAATGTTCTAATAGAAAAGGACATTTATATAAGCAAATAGAATCAGATGGAACAGTAGAATGTGTACATTGCGGCTTAAAAAATTCATTAAGTGAATCTACAAATCTTGACGAAGCAGAAGTTAAATCAGACGAAGACTTTATTGAAATGGCAACCACTATTTACAAAAAAGCGTTCGGTGATAAATACGACGAAGAAAAAGCAAAAGAAGCAGCAGAAGGAATGCTGAAAAAAGCCGATGGAGATTACGGTGCAGCAATTGGAATGTTGCAGTCTTCAGTAGGTTAAAAATAATTTAAAAAAATTCAGCCCAGATTTTTTTGGGTTGATTTTTTTTATTATATTTGTATAAACATATAATATACTAATGCTTAAGACCTATACAGAATTCTTAATTGAAAAATATCAAACTGCAGAAAATCAGCTTATTTTAGAAGGTGGTGCTGCTGGGCATATGGCTCATCCGTTTGATTTTCATGATTTGACATTTAAAGATTTCAAAGGAATTGTAGAAGATGGTTTACAAGGCAGTTTGACATTTGAAGAAGGACCTACTGAAAAAACAGATGGTCAGAATTTATTTGCAACTGTTAAAAATGGTAAAGTGCTTTTTGCTAGAAACAAGGGAACTTTAATAAGTCCAATGGATTTGGCTGGCATTATTAATATGTTTAAAGGACATGCATCCTCTTTAGTAGAAGAAACTTTTGTTTTAGCAGCTAAAGATTTAGATGCTTCACTATCTAACCTTAAAGATACTTCAGATTTTAAAGAAGGAACAAACTTCTTGAATATGGAAATCATTTACACTAAAAATCCTAATGTAATTAATTATGATAGAGATTTAATTCAATTTCATGGAATGGTAGAAGTAGATGAAACTGGAAAGATTATATCAGAAGACGGCAAAGCTGGTGGAAAATTGGCTAAAATTATTAAAAGTGTCGAATTAGATGTGCAAAAGACTTTTACAATCATACCTCCTCAAATTATTAAACTTCAAAAAGATATTGACTTTGAGGCTAGAAGAGACTATTATTTTAAAAAGTTAGACAAATTAAGAGATGAGTTTGGTTTAAAAGATGGTGATGAAGTAAAAGAATATCATGAGGCATGGTGGAGTAAAGAAATAGAAAAAGAATTTAAAGATTTAGATTCAAAAATAAAAGAAGGTTTATTTTTAAGATGGGCATATAAAGACAAACAAACTCTTAATATGGTAGCTATCAAAAAAATGGTAGAACCCGATGTTTTATCTAAAATTAAAGACTTTGATAAAGATAGACATAAAAAATACAAGCAGAATATATTGCCATTTGAGAATTTGTTTTTAGAGTTAGGCGCTGATGTTTTAAAAAATGCAAGTAATTTTGTAGCAGCAAACCCTGATCTAGAAAAAGAAAATCTACATAATAAGATTAGAAAAGCTGCTAAAGATATAAAACTAAATGGAGACCTTACGCAGGTCCAAAAAATAGAAAGTGAACTTAATAGACTGGAAACTATTGGAGGTATTGAAAGTATAGTTCCAACAGAGGGAATTGTATTTAAGTACAAAGGAAAGACTATGAAATTAACAGGAACATTTGCTGCAATAAATCAGTTAATGGGGATAATAAAATACGGAAGATAATGAAATTACATGAATCATTCAACGAATTTATAAACGAAGGAATTCAATTTGGTAAAAAAGGAATAGCTGCTAAAATAGAAGCATCTTTAGAATACTCTAAACACCAGGCAGCAGCAGGAGAAAGATGGTATGACAAAATAGTCGCAAAACTTGAAAAAATGAAGCCTAGCAATATTCGATATGATAAACACATGGGAGATTTTGCTAGACAATATTCTCCAAAAAGAGCAGACTTTGAAATATTCAACCCTAACAGCTCAAAATTATTAGCAGGAGAAATAGCAAAAGTTATTAAGAAATATAAAGGAGATGAAGTTGAGCAGTCTAGTACTCCAGCATCAGCTGGTTGGTCTGGAACAATGAGATCGACTGTTAGTGGAGATATTCGACCAAGAGTAAATTTCAACAATGGAAGTACGAGTTATATAATAGGAGTAACTATCGGAAGTGGAATTGATGAAAGAATAAAAGATAAAATAATGCAAGAATTGTATTTGCTCTTTTTTGTATTTGAAGAATGGAATAGTAATGATGGTGGAATAGCTTTTGATTATGACCATGGGTCTAATTACTCTACAATAGGATTATCAAACCGTAGATTAGGGTTTTCGAAAGGTTTTGCAAAACTTCTAGAAGACATAATGAATGGAGTATAAACAAATTAAATTTATTAACTATAAAAAAATAAAATGGCACTAAAAGACTTAAAAGATTATTTTGAAGCTAACGAATTAGAAGACGTAAAACAACTTCTATCGCAGAAATGCATCGTTACTGAAAAGATTCAAGCAAGCAGTTTCTATACTCATAGAAATAATGGTGTTATGGAGTTTTTTAAATCTGGTAAAAATGAACCTATTAATAAAATAGATCGAACAATAGTTTCATATTACGAAAAAGCAATTAAACATTTTAACGCATTGCTTCCTGAAAAAGTTGAACAGCTTCCACATGATTGGAAATTTGGTTTTGACTACATGACTTCAAATAAGACTGTATCTGTAGAGTATGATAATGTTCCAAAAAACAATCTTATATTAACTCATATCCAAGTATTACAAGAGGACGGTAGAGTTAAGAAGGTAATTAAAGACCCTAAGATATTAAACAAGTGGGCAACTATTTTAGAAGTAGATGAACCCACTATTATATTCAATGGTAAACTTGCTGAATATCAAGTCGAAAAACTAATTAACATACTAGCTTTAAATATAGATGAAGCAGAGGAGTTCTTTAGTGACTTCAGTTTTACTCACAGAATATTTAAAGTATTTAATGAGTCTATTCACAATTCTAAATTACACAATGATTTATCTAAGGACATTGATGGTTTAATTGTAACTTTTCAAGATGGAAGCACTGTAAAAAACTTTAAGATTCAAAGTCCTTTAAAAGAATCTAGAAAAGAAGAAAGAAGTTCTTCAGATGCATATCAAATAACAGTTTTAAGACTTATTGAATATTTTAACAAATTTGATTTTGGTAAAATTAAGTTGGAAGGTGAAAAAACAGACGACAGATATTTAGAGATTATGTCTGCTGGATTTAATTCATTTTTAAAAGAACATAGAGATTCATTTTTAGGAATAGATTTTAAAAGCGCAGATTTCGCAAAAGAAAAAGAATTTGAATTAAACCCTATATTTTTAAATAATCAAGAGACTATAAAAAATATAAACGATTCAAAACAAGTTGCTGAATTATTAAAGATAACTTTAGGAACTTTTAGAAAATTAAGAGATAAAGAAACTTCTCTTTTAACTGGAGAAATATTAGAATCTTTAAATAACATAGTTAAGTCGATAAAATCAAAAGTATTTGGTGAAGTAGAAGAGTCTGAAATAATGGACTTCCAAACTTTTAAAATCAATGATACTTTAAAATCACAGAAAAGTCCTATAAACGAAGGACTTAAAGTAGATTATATTGAAAGAGGTGCTAAAAAAGTAAATATGTTTGTTGGAAGATTTCAACCATTTACATTAGGACATACTAAAGTATTAGAAAATTTATATGAGCAAAATGGTTTAAACACTGTTGTCGTTTTAGTAAAGTCAAAAACTAAGAAAAAAGACGATGCTCAAAGAAGACCTTTTACAACTGAAACTCAAATGCAACTCTTAGAATTGGCAAAAGCCGATCAAAAAATAGAAGATGTTATAGTTGTAGAAACTGCAGGAATAGATAAGATATTTAACCAACTTAGACCTAAATACGAACCAGTTCTTTGGGGTTCCGGAACTGACAGAATGAAAGGTTACGGATATCAAGTTGACAATGCAAAATATAGAGAGCAATTAAATGTTCTAGAAGAATTTAGTCTTTTTGAAATACAAAGAGACGAAGAAAATGTTAGTGCTACTAAAGTTAGAGAAGCAATAATAAACGAGAATGAAGAGGAGTTTAAGCAGTTAACACCACCTTCAATTCATTCTATGTTCTATGAATTACAATTAGAACTAAGCAAAGTTCAACAGAAAGAAACAGTGTTAACATTTAATGAATTTAAAACAAAATAAAATGAGTATTAGAACGCAATTTGAATCAGAATTAAATAGGCTAAGAGATTCCTATGGAGAAGAAATGATATATGAAGCAGCATCCGATTCTAGATTATTGGCGCTTGCACAGTCTTCAAATCCCAAAGATAAAAGAAAACTATTTGAACAATGCAATAACAGGTTTTTTGGAGGTGAAGCTCCTTTCGGTGAACCTATTTTTGCAGAAAAGTTTTCACAACAATTGTTTAACGAGTTAAACGATAAGCTCACAACTTCTAATAATGCTGCAAAAGCCACAAAATTATTTAATGTTGGTGGAGATACAACTGCAATAGGAAGAGGAGAGGTTCTTTTAGCATATTTAATTGAAAATTGCACAATAGGAGGAGGAAGCCAAAACATAGATTTAAGTCTTACCGACAAAAATGGAAATGAGCTAGGAGAAAAATGCGAGTGTAAAGAAGCAAAAAAAAGTAAAGAAGGATGGCTATATGGATGGAAAACAGCAGCAAACCATAGAGGTATTATTGACTCTGCAAAAAGAGATTTAAGAGCCCTATGGAACGCTCTTAAAGATATTCAACCGGAATTTACTGGTGATAAAAGCGCAGAAATATCTGATAAAATGGAAAGAGGAGAAGGAACCCAATTTATTAAAGTAGTTAAAGATTTACACCCTGTTGAAATTCAAGTACCACTTACCTTTGATATCAAAGAATTACATGGAGATTTAGTAATTTCTAAAGTAGGAGGTCAAGTAATTGGTAGCTTATCTGATAAGAAAATACTGTCAGAACTTAAAATTTTATTAAAACACCAGACTAGAACTAGAATTAAATCATATAAAACTATAGAAAAAGAACTTGCCGAAGCTTTCGGAAACATTAAAGAAAAATTTGTATTGTGTCACTCTATAGGAAATAAACATAAATTTGGAAAATTTTATTTTTATGATAGTCTTCCAGGAAGAGTAGGTTCTATGAGAATTGCTCAAATGACTGCAGGAACTATAAAAGTAGAGGTCAAAGCAAATTAATTTTAAAAAGATATATAAAGAAACAGATAAAAAAAATAATATAAAAATGCAAGATTTCGAAAAGTACCTAGAGTCTTTAGATGAGGGTAAGATAGTTCTTAAAAGAAGATATACAGAAAACTATCCAGAAAAAAACGTAAGACAAAAAGCAAGCATTAGAAATACTATTATTGAAGCATTAAGGGACAAGAAATTGACCCTTTCTGAGTTTAACGAGATAGTATCAAGTCATTCTAAAAGTCCAAGTAAATGGACAAAAAGAAACTCTAGATTTTTTAAGATTGAAGAAGACAGTGTAACTCTTTCTTCTTATGGAAATAAAATCTTAAGCAGCTTAGAGGCCGTTAATGAAGCTTCAAGATGGAAAGGAAAGGAAATATATCCTAATTGGGTGAAACCAAGTGATATTGGAGAATTTGTTAAAAAGGAATCTGATTTAGTAGTCGGAAAAGACTATGTCTTATTAGATTTAGGTTTAAATGTTTGGCAAGCTGACTATGAATATATTGGAAAAGTTGGAAACACACATCAATTCAAAGTTACTGATCAATTTGCAGGTGATACTGAGCCTATGGAATATAGCGACAAAGAACTTAAAGCTGCAATTAAAGATTTAGAACTTGCAGTTATGGAATCTGAAATCAATGAAGGTAGAAAAGAAATTACAAAAAAACATTGGGATAAAGCAGATGATGACCAAAGAGAAGAATGGTTATTACAGGCTTTTTCTGATTCAGATGATGCTATAGAACATGTTGAAAAAGATTGGGAAGATTTACCAGACGAGGCAACTTCTAATATGTATGAATCTGTTAATGAAGCTAGAGCGCCAAAAAATTGGGACTCAATGTTTACTATGAAAGCAATTGAAGCCTATAAGAACGGTGAATTTGATTTAGAAGATGATAAATCTATTGCAGAATGGGATAAAGAATATAACGGAGGTAGAGCTCCAAAACCTGCATTTAATACTAAGGAAGTAGTTTCTTATGCTATTGAGACTGGTAAAAAACCTAACGGTGATAAAATAGATGAAGGTTCTACTGCTGAGTTAGAAGATTTTGTAAGACATCTTAGCGATAAACAATATAATAAATTAGCAACAGAATATAAAATTGACACAGGAAGCAGAAGTGATATGGAAGATTTTATAAGAAATTGCTCAGATAAAGAGTCTAAGAAAATAATCAAAAAATATAGCCAAATAAAAGAAATGGTACACACAAAGTTTACAGACTACGTTAACGAAAGTTACTTAGGAGAAGGAAGATGGACAAAAGATAAATTAATAAAAGCCTTTGGAAATAGCCATGACGGTTATATTGTAGTAAAAGGTAAAAAATACATAGTTTACAATCCAAATGGAAACAATCCAGACAACGATGCAATGTGGACCGATAAAACAGTTACTGCATTAATTCCTAATGACGGTGATGATAGAGAATTTAAGTATTCTGAAATTGATGATTTTACTTTAGATGAATCAATAGAAATTAACGAAGCACTTAAAAGCTCTAAACTTAGAAATCTTTTAGGTATGAAAAAGAGTCCTAAAACGCTTTTAAAAGGAATTTATGGCCAAACAAAAATAGCATTAGATAAAGTAGAAGACCACCAAATAGTTGATGTCGATCCTAAAGATGGACCAAAACAAGATGGATATGTATTCTATTATACAACTCAAGAAACAGACAATCCACATGCTTCCGGAAGTTATAACCTTAAATTTCCAGCAAACTCTCTTTTAGCACTTGCTAGAGGCAAAAAGGTATTTTATGTAAGCCATCGATGGAGTAGATCAGGAGGTTACACTTATTCTTTAACATCTAACCCAACTCCCGGCAGAAATTCTAGTATTTCTGATATTGGACCAAATAAACAATATTCTGGATGGGATGCATCAGGACTTGGAAGTCTTTCAAGAGTAATATCAATCGCAGATGCTGCATTTGTTGTTAACCCAGAAGCTCTTGAAACTACAGGAAAGAAAATAATGCAAAGAAGTCAAGCTAAAGAAGGTGCAATTGCATTTAAAGATGATAAAGAATTTAAAGATGCAAACATGGCAAGATATAAAGAAATTCTTACTAAAAGGTCTAGTACTTTAGACGTAGATAAAGAAGTAGTAAAAGCTATCGAAGAAATTGCAGATATTATGAAGGAAGGTATTAAAGCTAAAAAGAAAGACAGATACAACCAAATTATTATGGGTACCGGTAAAAATGGTAAAACTTTTAGAATAAATGACCTTTCTAATTTTACTAATAATTTAATGTCCGATTATGAAAGATGGGCTCAGTATACTAACGATGCAGAAAATGCAAAAGCAAGACTTGAAAAAGAAGGAGCTGACACAAAAGAAGAGCAATGGGAAGTTAGGTACAACGAAAGAGAGGCCCTAAAGTATGCTAAAGATATTAAAGACCGTTTAAAGAAACTTAAAAGCAAAAACCTTGGTTGGTAAAAAATAATTATAAAAATGCCAGCAACTAGTAAAGCACAACAAAGACTTTTTGGTTTAGCATATGCTATAAAAAAAGGTGACATGGAAAGATCTGATGCAGATGCAAAAGCTGTAGAGATAGCAGATTCAATGAGTCTTAAAGACCTTAAGAAATTTGCAGAAACTGACCATGAAGGACTTCCAGATAAAGTTAAAGAAAGTTTAGTTAATGAAGGAAAAGGTCTTTCAGAGGCTAGCAAATTAATTAAGAATCTAAGAGATAAAGTATATCCAAAACTTAATGATGATGAATTGTCTGAATTTAAAAAGGAAATGGTAGAACATTTAGGAGGTACGATAGAAGAAAACTTATCTCCAGGAAATATTGGAGGTATGGGACCTGTTGGTTTTCCATCTAATTTTAATGGAGCTGCTGATGGAAGCGGAGATGTTCCAGCTGGAAGAGGAGATGCTGAAGAAGAGTATAAGAAAAAGAAGAAAAAGAGAGAAGAGGAACTTAAAAAAAATAAGAATGAGTCTATGATTTTTACAGATTTTAATCAATTCTTAAATGAAGAATATCAGGCAAAAGGTAAATATAACACTATTGCAAAGGTTAGAAAAAAACTAGGACCTAGTCCTTCTGAAAAAGAGGTTGCTGAATTTGTAATAGCAAACCTTAAAGATGTTACAGGAATAGGACCAAAAGAACTTACAGATAGCCATAAAACTGATTTAGCCCTTGATAAAATAGCGGATATAGCAGCTTTTTATAAATTTGATGAAGTAGAATGGAATGAAGAATTTCAAGATGCTATAAACCGCGCTCCTTTCGAATGGGAAGTTGATTATAATTTTGACGAATCAATTGATGAGCATAAAATTGAAGATTTGCATTTTGAAATGGACCCTGATAGATTAGAAGGAATGAAGATAGAATTTGGTGCAAATTTTGGAGGGGTTACAGACCACGAAAAAATAGAAGATGCTGAATATCAACTTAGAAAATTTAGAAAGAAGATTAAGTATGGAAAAAATCCAACAGCTGATGTATTTCTTCCAGGTTCATATGAAGCCTCAACTTCTAAATTAGGAGATGGACCACATGCAAAGAAGAAGAAAAAGATAAGATGGACTGAAAAGAAATACAATGAATGGATTGAAAGCGTTGCAGCGCATGGAGGTGCAGAACATGCATTCGATATGGCTCAAAATGCTAAAAACGAACCAGGACTTGTTGATTGGGTCAAAAAGAATTTAACTTACGATGAAACTCCATTAGAAAGAATTCAATGGGACATTGAAGCACTTGCAGAATCTTTACAAGAAGCTAAAGCATCTGATGCTAGAGAAAATTTAGGATATGTTTCATTTCTTAAAGAGATGTCAGACTTAAATGCTAAAGACCGTCAAAGAGCTTATCAAAGCGCTGTTAATGTTTTAGTAGATAAAGGAATGACAGAAAAACAAGCAGTTGGTTTTTTAAACTCTCCACATGGTAAATACATGGCAGAATATGTAACACCTGCTAATGATTTTTCTCATGATGCTTTTTTAGATAAACTTGATGAATACTATAACGAAAGAATGTTGAAAAAGCTAGCTAAAGATTTTGAGAAGTTAGGATAATAGAATAGTATTTTTATGAAAGAGAATCCAGGTATATCCTGGATTTTTTTTGTAAAAAACTTTAAAAAAATGTGAAACTTTTTTAAACTAACATATATAACTATCGTTATTAAAAAAATAACAACGATCTTTGAAGTATTGAACAAACATATTTTCTCGAAAGAGAATTGAGAAGGCAACCGGAACTGACGGGTGAAGGTTGTTGATTTGTGGCTGAATAATACCTGTCCAGAAGGGTATAAAGCACATTCATCAGTCCGATGGGACACTAACCTTTTAAATGAAAGGTAGCAGAGGATAACGACCTCAATGATGGTTCTCAGTAGAAAGCTCATAAAAAAGCTATTCTGAAATGATGTACTGGTAAGGGAAACCGAAACCCAGTTTAATGGCGGAAAAGTCCTAATGTTGGGGATAACGCATTTAAGATATGATAGTCGTTTTATTCGATGTCTAAGCCTTAGCTGGGCAAAGATAAGAATAAGTCAAAGTCATTTGATTCTTAAAGTCATCATTATAATACAACACACTGTTTTGTAGGTAACAAGCAAATCCTACCAAATCATCCTTCTCTTTTTCTAATGTTTAATACTCTATTCCAAAATACAGATATATACTTTAAATAAAAAAACATTTAGATATGTCAGATAATGTAAAACTATTCGAAGATTTCGTAAACGAATATCAAAAAGATGTCAGTACTCCTTATTTCAGAGAACTAGTTCCTAGAATGGAAGGTATTGTTGATAGAACCCAGTATAAGAAATTTATTGCATCTATGGACAAGTTATTAGATGATTGGTATGCAGAAGGCTTTGATAAAGGTGATGTTCTCAATTTCTTAAATGCTATCTTACCAGAAGGACCTAACGATTAAATAAAATAAAAATAATTAAAATCATGAAAAAAATAATGTTATTCGAGCAGTTTATGAACGAATATTGGAAAAGTGGCGACAAGTCATTCGTATCTAGTCATGCTGCTGAAATCGAAAAAGTAGGAGTTAATAAAAGACTCAAAACTTTTATTTTATCCAAAGGACCTGAAGATGCTCCTTTTGGAGATGCAGGAGAAGTAAACATAATGGGATGGTCTAAAAATCAAGGAATTGCAGAGCCTTTTCTTGACGACACAAATTACGGTCCTGAGACAGATACTTTATATTACCCTATAGCAAATAAAAAAAAATTAGAAGAAGTAAAAAACTGGATGTTAACGTGGTGGGATATATCACACAAAGACTTTATAAAACAGGTAGATAAATCTAAAAATAACGATCATTGGTTTAGTATGACTGGGACTGCAGAGTATGGTAAAACGGCAATAGCAATGGTCATGAAAGATAACTTAAAAGAACCTGGCTCATTAAAAAAATATGCTAAACACCTAGACGCAGATCTCAGATCTACATTTTTTAAAGACATGAATTTTAGAGTTTATCAACTAATCGGAGACTGTTATTCAATTTCCGGTAGTGCTAAAGAAATGGAAATGATATGTAAGCAAATGCGCAATGAGTTTGAAAAACAACTTGATAGTTATATTAATACAGTTATTTCAAGTAACGATGCTGGAATAAAATTCCGCGATTCTTATGCTAAAAAAGTAGGTTTTGTAAAATACCAACACAGTCCGGTTGACCCTGATCTTTTTTCACATGTACCTAAATCTGAAGATGCTACTAACCCAGGTCCAGACAGAGAAGCGCTGGATGCTAAAGGAATAAGAGACCTTCCGGAAGCACCTGGAATGGGTGGTGTTTTGGCCGATGACAAACTACACAGCGAGCTTCGTGAAAAAGGAATCAGAATCAAAAATAAACTTATAAAAAACTACTATCCTTATACTTATAGCGAAGGAAGTCCAGACGGTAAATATACAGAATTGTACGAATTTAGTTTTCTTTATGGAAAGACAAAAGACTCAAACCATAGATATGAGTACCCGGTCTGCTATGGACGGGTTGATATGCTTAACCTTGAAATAACATTAATTGACGAATCTAACAAGCAATGGAACTCTGGAAAACTTAATAAAATCAACGCCAAAATTATTGACGAAATTATGCAAGATAAGGCACCAGAAGAAAATGATTATCAACTAAACATTTAATTGTTAATAACTTTTTAAAATCCGGATGAAAATAATTCACTCCGGATTTTTTTATGTCGTTTTTTATTGTTATATTTATACTATAATTAATTAATCAAAACAATGAAAGAATACAAATTTATAACTGAAGAAAAATTAAATACTTTCGTAGAAAACGTAGAAGGTAAAGAAAAGACGTCTCCTGTAGAATACATTAAAAAAACAGAAGACTTGCAATGGATATTCTATAATAGAAAATTTTCAACCAATGATGAGTTGCTTAGATTTCTAGAAATTGCTGAAATCTTTTTATATCTTTTCGAAGAAGCAGAAGAATTTGAATATTGCGCAACACTTTTAAAAACGTGGCCAGAACTCAAAAGATAAAGATATGATATATTTAGCAATAAGTTTAGCAATAACCTCAATTGGACTTTTAATAGTAGCAAAAGAAATCTATGTAGATTACTTTAAAAAATGGAAATAATGAAAATTAAGTGGAACAAAGAAAACAAACCTAACTTCGAAGATATTAAAATTGGAGATAAATTCGTAGAAAGAGATGATAAAGATGAAGTTTTTACTGTAGTGGATGTGTTTGTCCCTGAGTTTACTATAGATGTAGAATCAATTACTTTAAAAGATAGTGATGGAATTCAAACTACTTATCCTGATGATTTTGATGATGGTGAGTTTTTTGATTGGTTTAACCCTTTAAAATAAAAATATGAAAATTAAGTGGAATAAAAAAGACATAAAAGTAGATTATTTTGGAGAAACAAAGATAATCAAAAAAGATGAAATTGGAAAGGCAATAGCCGCAGATTTTTATCCTGGCCAATATTTAGTAGAGTTTCAAAATATGAGATTTTACGTAATGGATAGCCAAATTGAATTTATCAACAATAAATAAAACAGATAAATAATAAAAGAAAAACGTTCTTTGATATATGGGGCCGACTATGGCTTTGACAGTTCTGTTGAAGTACCAAGTTCAGGTAATGGGTGATGACCAACATCAAAAACCTTAACTGGAGAAGTTGAGTACGCTATGGCAGCCTAATTAGATTAGATGCTAAGCACATCAGGTAGTAGAGTTTAAGAAATTGTTAGTACACTACTAGATGTAAAACGAAACAACATGTATGGCGATGTAGCCAAGTCGAACTACATCCTCCCGTCCTAGTATATGCGGTGCGATAAAAATATACTTATTTTTGGAAATGTTAGAAAACATTTATCCTAAACCTGTAAAACGACTTGCTATGAATCTTTACTGGACGAGGGTTCGAAACCCTCCGGCTCCACATTATCGTTCTTTGAAATAATATGTTGGTAAACACGTGGATATATATAATAAATATAAACTTATATGAATACTGAAGATAGAAAATTAATAGAAGCAATAGAAGCATCTCAAACAATGGCAGAAGCTGCTGCTAGATTAGGTGTAGCTTTTAGTACTTTTAAAAGAAGAGCACTTATGTTAGGTGTATATTCGCCAAACCAATCTGGAAAAGGCGTTACTAAAGCCAAGAAGAAATTAGAAGATGTTTTTTCTGGTAAAGTACATTTAGTAACTTCACAACTCAAGGCAAGACTTCTTAGAGAAGGATATAAAGAAGCAAAATGTGAATGTTGTGAAAGAACAGAATGGCTTGGAGAACCCATACCTTTGGAATTAGACCACATCAACGGCGATAGATTAGACAATTCTTTAGAGAACTTAAGAACTTTATGTCCTAACTGTCATGCCAAAACGCCAACATATCGTAAGAAAAATTACATTGCTCGGGTGGCGGAATAGGTAGACGCGTTGGATTTAAAATCCAATTCCTAGATTGGAGTGCGGGTTCGATTCCCGCCCCGAGTACAAATGGACCGGTAGCTCAGCGAATAGAGCATCTCCCTTCTAAGGAGACGGTCGAAGGTTTGAATCCTTCCCGGTTCACTAAAACTTTTTTAAAAAAAAGTCACTCCAGATTTTTTTATGTCGTTTAAAATGATTATATTTATACTATAATCAAAACAACAAAAGATATGACAATTAATACAAAAATTCTAGACTTCGCAACAGATGCACACAGTGGTCAACTTCGAAAGTATACTGGAGATGCATACATTAT
>Ga0228635_1001041_pt1 | contig 14613 bp, 24 predicted proteins | sample 44DmetaG_FD_182699 | JGI IMG/M metagenome (GOLD analysis project Ga0228635, IMG submission 182699) | Seawater microbial communities from Monterey Bay, California, United States - 44D | ecosystem: Environmental > Aquatic > Marine > Coastal | place: USA: California | collected 2016-09-30 | reverse complement strand
GCCAACCTCGACCACGTTCATGGCCGCTTGGCGCCCTCTGGGGCTTAAAAACTGGCTGGCAGTATCACCGATATTTTCTAGGATGCCGTACAGCTGGGGAGTAAAACCACCGCGCTTTCTAAAATCCTGGTAATTTTGAGCCGCGCCGGTCAGCTGATCGTAAATGCTCATACCCGCATTCCCCCGCTAGCATCCATTCCAGTGAAATACGATGGCGCTGGCTGCGATCGACCGTAGAGCGCGTCATACATCTGCATTTGCGTCCTGGCGTTTAAAAACTTAACGCCTGGGCCTTCAGTAAATTCAGAAAAAGTCGGGATGCCGCTCGAAATTGGTCCAGATGTGTCAGCCATACCAGGAAACCCTTGAAGCTGGTTTACCGCTGCAAGCGGATCATTCGTATCACGACGATTTGTCGCTGTTGCAAATGGCATTTGCTGTTGCGGTTGCGGATCTTGCGCAACATTTTGCGCAAGGTTCTCAGAACCCATCGGATTAATGCCCAGGATGTTGGCTATCATCGAATAAGGACCGCCAGAGAAATAATCGCCAGCATAGCCAAAACCACCGCCGTCAAACGCATCAGTCATAAATGGAACCGGCTGATCGTGCTTGACCCGCGTGCCACCGCCAGGGGCATCATCACCGCTCACAAACGAATTGCCAAAAATACTAGGACCACCCAGGCTATTGCCGATCGCACTGATGATCCCGCCGCCCTCAAATTCTGGGCCAGACTGACCAGCACCACCGCCATCAAACATATCCGAAAACGATATGTATTCTTTCTTTTTCTCAGCCATCTAGCATTTCCATCTTTTTCTAGCAGCCTTACCACGCTCACCCGTCCAGGATCTCGACCTGGCGCAAAATGATTTTTTCCTGGCCTTCTCAGACTTGGTTTTCGGATTGGGCGCCGGTGCCTTCAGATTTGACCCCGTTGCCTTGTTGTATTTCGCGCGCCCCTTGGCAGTCAGACCGCCACCGCGCTTTACCGAAAGCTTCTCGCCGCGCCCGACCGACAGGCTTGGGCCACTCTTACGCTTGCTCATCTAAAAAACTCACACACCGATAATCTACAATCGCATAGCCAGGATATTTGCGGGAAATCGCTCGCAAGCCAAATTGCTGCACCGCTTCCTCACATAGATCCCTGGACGCAAAAACCGGACTGCCAACCGTCATGCACTCAGTTTGCGAACACAGCAAAAAGAGCGCGCCGAAAATCATTTCTTCTTGGCTTTTTTCTTAGGCTTCTTCGCCGTCTTAGCCGCAGCTTTAAAAGCCTTGGCAGTCGGCGCCCCAGGTGATCCTGGCTTGCGCATCCGCTCGCCAGATCCGGCCTTTATGCGCTTGCGCTTTTTCTGAATGTTCTCGTACAGAGACATTACTTAAACATGCCTGATTTTTTGCCCTTGGGCTTCTTCTTAGGCTTTGGTTTCTTACCGTAGTTCATGCGACACCTCGTAGATTTCGCCGTATAGGCTTGTTCCATCTCGACGCCCCAGATGACCCGTGCAACGCAATCGCCGCATCCCCAGAGAGGCTTAAACAAAGCGCGTCAGCCATGTCGGGTGACTTCATCCCGCGTGACTTCATATCGCTCTTACTTTCAATTTTTATCTTACCGCTTGAGGTAAAACTATACTTAGGGGCAGAAAGTTCGCTTAATAGATTTTCATCGCGCGGAAGGCGGCAATCACGCGCCTCTAGCCACGCCTTCAGACGAAACCATAACTCTGCCCTCAAATTGAGGTACTGAGTGCCCATAGAGGGGCTTTCGGACACATTAATCCCCTGGACAGGCAAACCCAACTCAGTGAGCCTGTCAGCCACTCCAGCGCCCAATCCCGAGCTATCCACAAATATCTGCCCTGGCTGCTCACTTGGAGGCAACGCCTCATATTCAGCCATCACCGATCCAGACAGCTGCATCAGATCCAATTTGCGCCAGACGCGCATGTCAGTCACGACACGACCGACACGCTTGCACAGCACGCTCGCATCATCGCCCATTCGCGCAACATCAAGCGACCAAACCGCCGTCACGCCGTCAGCCGCCTCAATGTCACGATGCATCGCGCTCTCAACCAAGTGCAGCGGTATCACCGTATCGTCATCATGGACCGGAAACTCGCCAGTTACGCGCGTGCGCCAGGCATTCGTACCCTCACCATATCGCTCGCGCATCTCCTCAACATATTCAGATGAAACCCTGGGGCTATCCAGGCAGCTGACCGTCCTGGTCCACCAGTTTTTTTGAAGACGATGGTGCGTGTCATAGAAAAACCCAGAGCCACGCGTAGGATTGCCCAGCAAGATCGTGTGGGCATGCTCGCCAGACATCGATCCCGCACTGGCAGAAAACACCTCCTCCGGTATCCCAGACGCCTCATCGGCGCACAGCAAAACATGATCTGAGTGTACGCCCTGCAAACTTTCTGGGCTTTCCTTACGGCTGGTCTTAGCCGCAATAAAAGCCTCGCTAGGCGCCGCTATCAACTCGACACGATCGCTCTTAACATTTAAAAGCTTTTGCAACGGCTCCGGCATCTCCCGAACCCATCTCTTTAATTCCGCAAACAGCGCATCAAACAGCTGGCTGGATGTCGGCGCCGTTACGACAACCTTCACCGGAAACCTGGTCAGCAAGAACCACAGCATCAACCACGATGTGCCAGTAGATTTTCCAACGCCATGACCCGAAGCAACGCTGCAACGGCGCTCGCCGCTGGCAATCGCGTTCATCAATTCCTTCTGCCAAGGATCAGGCTCGCAGTTCAAAACTTCCTGGACGAACAAGACAGGCCGATTGCGGTAACGCCGCACAAAATCCTCAAACGCATTGTTTTCAGCCATCAGTGAAACGTAGCCTCGCCAGCCTCATGCATAGCGCGCAAAATTTCGTCAAAATCCTCTTCACTATCCTGCATCAAGCAATCAGCCGCCAGGATCAGCATGTGATACATGCCTTCCTCGCCAACATCACTCAGCGTCACCAAACGATCGTCCTTGCGGCAGACCAGGGCAAAGTCATCAGCCCAGCGCAAATAATCCATCACCTCAGTCGCCTTCATGCTCGATCACCTCGCTCTGCACTTTTCTGAGCGCATCCAAATGCTGCGCGTGAATGTTCACCTGGACCTGTTGATTGGCTCTGGTCGTATTCCAGCGATCGGGGTCCATTGCGGAAGCCATCCACTTTCTCACAGCGATCCGCTCGCGCGCCTTGGATATGGCGGCGCTCTCTTCCGGCACGTTGTCAGCGATCTCCAGGGCAGCGTCTGCTAGCTGTTCCGCGCCCTGGCGTTGCGCTTCACGCAGCTGGGTCCGATATTCCGATTTATTGAGGATGCCGGAAAGCATGTTGCGCGATACCTGGAATTCACGGGCGATCGAGGCGATGGTGCGGCCGTTTGAAATTTCCTCAAAAATTTTTTCGACGCCGCCGGTGTCCTCGATAAGAGCCATAAGGGTGCGATGTTTTTTCTTCCCTGCCATAAGTGATCCTTTTTTTTCAATTTACGCAAAAATTTTTTTCGGCGCATTGTTTGGCGAAATTTCTGTGCGTGATTACTTGCCCAGCTTTTCAGTCAGGCACCCCCCCTGGGGGGGGGATAAATTCCGAAACCGCCTGAAAATCGGCCGCTTTTGAAACCCTTTTGAAACCATACCTCGTAACCCACTGATATCATTGAAACTATGTAGCATACACAGTTATGTTTGGTGCTATATGCAGCCCGTCTCGCGTACACGCGCGCGGATTTGCGCCAATGTGCAAATCCCTAGTCACGAGCTATCGCGTTTTGCATCCGGCTTTTAGCATATGAACCGGCAGCGTATACATCATCGAAAAACAACCAATTGTTTTCAAATGCACGCCCTATTGGAACCAAATAAGAAACACAGTCATCGTCTTCGGGCTCCAACATCTGCACCAGGCCATCAACCATCGAAACCAGCAAATAATCTCCAACAACATCGCGAACAATATATCTTTCCTGTGGCCCATTGAAACTATGCCCATAAAAAAGTGCAACTTTATCTTTCATGCTCATCATTCATCCTTTCATGTAAACGGGATCGGATCATCAGCTGGATCACGCTCTGGAAGGTCCAGGCTAGTCACCTGAGCCGAAGGAAATGCAGCCTTCACTGCACCTGTCGCTTCACCCAGCTTGCTCTTGCGCCAGTGTGCGTAATACACGCCGACCTCGTGCAGTGTGATCAACTCAAGGTCAGGCCGATCAGCCGCTACCTTTGGCCACGCATCCTGGTCGAGTAAGATCGCTGCGCGCACGCCATCCACCTCAAACTCCCAATAGCTAGCGTCTGCCCCGACTGCGCCGACAGACGTTGCCATCTCATCCATCTTGATCATGCCCCTGATGCAATCATCAGCGCAGTGCCTTGCCTGGGCTGCATCACATGCATTGAGTGCATCATTCAGCGCGCCCAATGCCTGGCCATACCTATGCGCCATCTCAGGCTCTACCAGCTGCACTAGGCGATCGACGCCCCACTTCTGATTGAGATGCTGCACCCAGCGATCGAAGCCGGCTATCGCCAGGTCAACCTCGATCTCCTCCTTTGTCGCGGCAGGCTCCAACAACCGATCGAACTTCTTTGTTCTGGCCTTTCCTTTGGCCTTGTACGCCCCTCTAGCCATGCTCGAAAACCTGGCGCTGTGTATGACGTATAAACCCTATAGGGTTTTTATACGTTTCATACGCTTTGCGTAGGATATGAAAAGTGTATGAAAAATACATTTCATACACCTGAGTATTCATGCTTACCACTGATCAACTCGCTCACTCTGCCGGCATTTACCTTCCACTTCTTGGCTAGCGTCATGCAGCTTTGCTTTTCGTTTGTGCGATAGTCATTGAGGATTTGATTGGCCAAGTGCCTGGTGATGCGCTGGCTTTCGCACGGCGCTCTGCGCTTCACATATTCGCGGTAACTATTTGCAATCGCCTGGTCGATCAGATCGATCACCTCTTGATTGGCGGTGCGCTTCTTTGCCTCGATCAGCAACTCACGCACCAGGAACATATTAGACACGATGTCTTCCTTCCTTTGTTGTTATCCAGATATGATTTTCATTCATGGCCATCAGGCCGCTTTGCAGAAGCGCATTAAGCGCCTGGTCGTATGCTGACCGGCTGTTTTGTGCGCTCATCTTGCCCCTGGCGAAATCACGCAGCTGGTCGGCCTCGATGCACCAGAAGGCGCCAATCTCTGGCCACCCCGTGCCGCCAGGATTGGATTGCCCAACATTGTCGGCTTTCAGCTGCTTGAACGCGTTCCAAATCGTTACTTGGTTTTTGCCGCCTGGCCGCTTCTTCTGCTTGGCTTCTTGGGCATCCTCTTCTGACGCTGCTCTGACCACTGCCGTGGTCACCGCATCGCCGTCTTGGTCTTTTCCCAGGTCCATGCTGTCGAGAACAAAAGCGAATGGCTCAGCTGGCTCCTGGTCACGCTGCTTGGTCGCGGTTGCGAAGCTTATGCCGTCCATCTTAGTCAATTCGATTTCAGTTGATACGGCGGCTCTGAGCAGGGAATGGCCCCTAGCTCCGCGTGACTGATCCTTGCCGGAGTGGTGGACCATGCTCACATGCGCGCCGGATTGCTCGACCACGGCGTCTGAGACCTTGACCATGCGCCCCAGATCGGTTGACGAGTTTTCATCGCCGCCAGCGAGCGCTCTGGAGAGCGTATCGATTACAATCATGGCCAGCTGGCCGTATTGATCCTGGACCTCTTGGATTAGCGCGCCCAGCGTTTGCAGATCCTCGTCGCTGTTGAGCATGTCGAGCGGCGCACGCCTGACTGCCAACGGTACGTTATTGCACCCGTATTTTTGCTGGATTGCGTACAGCCTGTTGGCCATCCCTAGACCGCCCTCCAGGGCCAGGTAGAGGACCGGTCCTTGCACTGTCTTGTAGCCGTGCCAGTCAATGCCAGCCGCCACGCAGTAGCACATGTCCATCACGAAGAAGCTCTTGCCTATGTTGCTTTCGCCGTAGATCACGCTGGTCGTGCCTCGATCGAGCCATCGCTTGACCAGGTAATTGGATGTCAGGATGGGCCTGGCATCGCCAGGATAGAGCAGCTGCGAGCTTACTTGTGCTTTTAGTGGTGCGGTTGCCGGTGCTTTTAATAGCTCGCTTGGCGCCTTGGGCACGATCGGCATGTAGCCTTTGTTGATAGCCCCGTCATACGCCATCTGCACTTCACGGCGCGTCTGATCCACTGACCAGCCTGACAGGGTCAATCCATCGGTAACATCATGCACTTGGGCCGCTGACCATCCCTGGCTGACGTAATAGCCCACCAGGGAAACGATATTGTTGTGCCAGTTATTGCCGCCCTGGATCTGCGCAATGAGATCACTTGGGTTCACCGTACCGCGCGCTAAATCTATGTGGATGCCGGACAAGCTGGACATGTCCGGTTTTTGTCCTGTCTGTCCTTGCTCCAGGAGCGGCGCAGTTGACTTGCGAGGCACCCAGGATGGCAGCTTTGCTGGCGCATCATCGGTCTGCCATACATAAGGCTTGCCATCTATCCGGCTGGGTTCGATCAGGATATAGCCTTTGTGCTTAATATCTACCTGTTGGCACATTTCTCCAGGGAATTGATCGACCTTATCGTCCTCGAAAAGATAGTGCGTGCCGCCGGATGCCGACTTTTGTGTCAGCGTTGGTGGCATGTCTTTGCCCACCATAAATTCCTGGAATTTACAGTCTGTTTTATAATCATCAACATCGATGCAGACCAGGCCGCTATCAACCAGGTTGAGCCCCAGGTTAGCGTCTGGATGCGCCTCAAAATACGCGATCAGCGCATCTGCATCGGTGCTCGCATCTGTGTAGCTCAGCATTGCGCCGTTGTTGCGCTTGGCTGGTCGCTTGCCGTTTTGCTCAACCGGAAATATCTTCCAGCCCCGTTTTGTGTATTCTTTAATGGCTTCTTTCATGTCCATCGCTTCTGCTCGTTTTTATTTTTTTAAAAGGGCCGGTGGGAGTGTCTGGAGAAAAACAAGAGCCCACCGGCCAAGTAGCCGCGCTGATCAAACCCTACAAAAATCAGCGCGGCGCATCTGCGCGCACAGGGAGGGAAGCGCGCAAATTAAAAGTACGTTGTGCCTGATGCCGGCGCAGCTGGTGCTGGTGGGTTCGATGTCGGCATGGGTGGCAGTGCCTGGGCTGGTGTTGCCGGTGGCATCATACCTGGCGCTGGCGGGGCTGGCATTGCGCTGACAGGCGCAGGGGTGCCCATGTCAATTGCATTGCGCGCTGATAGGCTCTCAGGGCGCGGCATCCAGCTTTGGACCTTCAGCTTGGGATAGACCCAGGTGAATTTTTCATAGCGACCTTCCGCTGGCCCCTCATACATCACCAGCGGCACATGACCGACCTCTGGGCACTGAGACAATTGTGGCCCCAGGTAGCCAAGAAGATCCCAGGCGGCTGCACCGCTGGCCATCCACATGGCGACCTTACCGGCGCCCACTGCCAGGGGCATTGCAAAACCGCGCTTCCAGCTGTCACCAGGCTTTGGCTGCATTTGCGAAACTGATGGGTTGAATTGCCACTTATTTGTTTCGCTATCTTGCCAGCCGGTGCGAAGCTCAGTCGTGTCCAGGACAAGCCCCTGGGAGACATCAACGACCTCTTTTGGCTGGCCGGACATGTTGGTGTAGAACACCTGGCTGTGGTTAAAGTTTACGCCTGGCTTTTGAGCCCAACCAAAGTAGAGGTCAGTGCCGGAGCCAGAATTGTTTCCCATGTCGATAATCATCTGTTTTTCCCTTTCATGTTTTAAACAGTTCGTTTCGGGTTTCTTCCGCACCGTTCCAGTAAAAGCTGTCTGGATTGTGCGGAACGATGGCGAGCGCGTGCTCAACACTTTCGCATGTCAGCAAAAAGTCATTGAGGCGCTGGATCTGGACTTTGGCGGTCTTTAGGATTGTGGTTGGATCGCCATCTTCCAGGAACGAGAATTTCTTAGGCGTAACGTAGAGAAACTTTACGACTTGGTTGCCGCGTGCGAGCGCATATATGGCGCGTTGCAGCTGATGCTCCGCGCTCATCACGCTGGGCATGCGGCCGGTGGTTTTAAGATCGATGACCAGGCCGTGCTGCGCATAGACAAGATCGAGATATCCAATCACCTCAATCGCAGAGCCATCGTTCAGGCGTGTCGCAATTGAGATTTTATCCTGGCCAAAAGAGCCGGCCTTTGCCTGGTCGAAGTCGGGCTTGCCATATTCTTGCAGAGCCTCGACGCTAAGACGCACAGATGGATCTATCGTCGCGCGTTCTTTCGTCGATTTAAGATCACCGATTGGGTACTGCTTATCAAAGCGCGCGTGACCCATTTCGATGGCTTGCTCAACCGTAACGTTAGTTGCCAGCGCGGCAACAACGGCATCCTCGATTGCGATCCCCCTGGTCATTGCTGGACTTCCTGGGAACCTTTTCTTTGCAAGCTTTTGTGCCATCCAGACATCTGGGGCGTTCTTTGCCAGGTTGATCGAGGACGCGCTTAAATGGCCAATGCCAAACTTTTCAAAGCCGTTCATTTTTTGTGTTCGCCTGTTCTAAAAGAATATCAGCCAGCTGTTGAACCTCGCATGCGCGCATCAACAATTCGTCGTGCAGAAGGTTATTTTGCACATCTTGATTGACTTTTTGCTGGATTAATTGGCCCACGCGCTTGATGCGCTTTGCGACTTCGTCGCTCATGTAAGAAGGCTCAAGGCGATAAATAGACTGCCGAAAAGCGACACCGCGCCTAACACATCTTTGATTAATGTTTTTTTATTCATTTTTTCTGCTCTTTTGTTTTTTGACAACTTAAGCATTAGCTTAGTTGACCTTTTGCCGTCAATGTGTATTTTTGCCATCGAGGTAATTAATCAAAAAACAATATAAAAAGTTGTTGCAGATTAATATTTAATAAAGAGCAGAACATGACGCTAAAAGAATATTTAGAATTATCGAAAAGTCGGCAGCGCGACTTTGTGGAGCTAACCGGCTTTGCGCCTGGCACTGTCAGCCGTTGGCTCTCTGGCGATCGAGTGCCGAGCAGATCCGCGATCGTTCGCATTCAAGACGTCACGAAGGGCGCAGTCACCTTTGCAGATTGGATGCACAGCGATGACTGACCTGGAAACGATCGAGCGGCTCCAGGCTGAGCTCTCAAAAAAGAACGAGCAGCTGACCGAAATGTTTGGCCGCACAAATGACATGCGCAAAAAGATCAAACGTCAGCGCCTAGAAAATGGGCGGTTAAACCAAAGCTTGTCTGAGGTCATGGCGCACAACTTAGAGTTGGAGGAAAAAATTAAATGGATGACGGGTGGGTAATAGAGGCTGACGGCTGCGCTCGCTGCGACGATGGCGAGGTTTGCTCTGAGTGCCAGGACGAAGACTACGCCGGAGATTGGCGTGATTTTGGGGGATATGGTGACGGTGACTGATTTTGTGTTTGTAGCAATGCTGACTTTTGCCAGCTTCGATGATTGTGTGTCACACGCGCATCAGAACAAGGCATATAAGCGCCTTCCAGAGCAGTGTGTGCGGGTGGCTATCCCAATGCCATCCCTGGCGCCTCTTTACACCATACGCCCCTTAAAACGGCCGGAGCCGGCCAATGGTTGATGGCAATAAAAAAGGCAAAACTTTTGAGCGAAAGATATGCCAGGATTTCACGCTGCTCTTTGGCATGTCGATGACATTTAAGAGGGATATAGAGCAATATCGGCAGGGCGATTTGGGAGATGTTATTTGTTCTGACCCAGAGTTCCCATTTATTGTTGAATGCAAGCGATACGCTAAAGGGAATGGCCCACAACCGGCATGGATCAGACAGGCCCAGAAGGCCGCTGACCAGGCAAAGAAGCATTGGGCAGTCGTTTATCAATACGACCGCAAGCCGGTGCGTGTGGCTGTCTCTCTGGCCGCTCTGGCTGATGCGATGGGCAACGAAGATTTCCACAAAGAAACGATCTGGGAAAGCGACCTGGAAGGCTTCGCAGAGATTGTGCGCGAGATCATGGCGCGCGTGAACGAAAAGAGACAGCTGGAGAGTATCTATGACAGAACCATCGGGGTTTGATCGATTTGAACAAAAAGCTGCGCGCGTAGCGCCGGCCCTGGAAGCCTTGGATTTTATTTGCGGTGACCGCGAAAAAGATTACGGGGGATTGGAGAATTTTACGCGCCTTGCGGAGCGTTGGAGCCAAACTTTTGGCCGAAAGGTTCAGCCGTGGGAAGTCTGTCTAATGATGATGGACTTGAAGTTGAGCCGCCTGATCAACCAGTACAAGCGCGATAGTGTCGTTGACATAATCGGATACGCTTGTCTGTTAGTCGAGCTTTATGATGACGCACACAAAGGACGAGATACTCTCTTTAACCAGCCAGATCGAGGCGCTGAAGCGCACCCGATCAAAGCTGATTGAGCAGCTGTATGCTGAGCAGCTGCGCCCCCTGGTCGATGTTGAGAATAGCCGGATGCGGCGCAACATGTCTGTCTATTACGACGATCCAGAGGGGCACGTTTCAGAAAGCGCGCGCGGCAAGCAGGACAACATCGTTGATGCGGTCAAAAAGCTTGGAGTGTGCAGCTGTCACGATATCAGCCTGGAAACCAAGATCAGCAACCGATCGGTCCAGGCGGCGATCGGCGACCTGGTGAGAAAGAAGCGCCTGGTGCGGCTCCCAACCGGACCAGGACACATCAAAAAATACAGACTTCCGAAGCTAAGAGAAGTCGAAAAAAAGGAGCTATAATGTCGGCAGCAATTAAGTGGCTTGAGTTAGCGAAGATCGAGCGGCAGCGCGCGCGTGAGCGCGATGGTACATCCGAAAAGCTGAAACAAAACACGCCAGGCTATTTTAAGATGGGTGGGCGCGAGATGATCGATACGACCAAAGAGATCATTCACATGGCGAGGCAGGGAAAGGATGCAGAGCAGATCATCAAGCGCATGAGCTTCAAAGGCATGAACCGCAAGCGCGTCATAGAGGTGATGTATAGATACAAAAGCCGGATCGAGGCACCAGAGTGAACATCAAGACAAACGAAAAGGCGCTCGATGCAATCCGGCTGCTAGAGAAGGATGGGCGCACGGTTTATAAGGTTGTCCTGGACGGCAAGAAAATCGAGCTTGTACTAGACAAGGGCGCCATCGGTGATGACGCCCATGCAGAAATTGATTGGTCGTAAAAGTTTGCATTTAATTATTCAGAATATTTTGCAAACAATTACGCCGCCTGATCCATCGTTGCCATAGCGATTTTAGCCTGGGCTTTTTGTTTGGATGAGTTGCAGTAGTGATGTACCATTTTGACTGACGTATGGCCGGTGATGGACATGATGGCTTCAGCCGACAACCCTAGCTCCGCGAGGCGATGCGCGCAGCTGTGGCGCAGATCGTGCAGCGTCTTTTTAACACCAATTTTATCTTTTACTTTGCCCATCAGCACCTGGCATGTAATTACCGGCAGCTGCTCGCCTGGATCTTTTTTGTTCACGATAATGTAATCTGACCCCGACCGATCGATTTGATTGTCCAGGCGCTTGATGGCATCTTTCAGCCTGTTAGAAAAAGGGATAAAAACCTTTGCGCCAGTTTTGCGTTGCTGGACCTCAATGCCATAGCCGGCGATTGGATCGTCGTAACACTGCGACCACTTCATCGCCAGGGCATCGTTCAGACGCTGGCCGGTGTTAAGCAGCAATTCCAGGATCAACGATGCGCGGGGATCTGCATGCTCATGGAAGGCAGCGATTTCTTCGTCGGTCCACGGCTTACGCTCTTCTGCGTTTTTGTCCAAGTTTGCTACGCCCTTTGCAGGGTTGAATGAAATCCAATCTAAATCGATGGCATACTCCAAAAGGATCTTCATCATTGTCAAAGTCGCATTCGCGGTAACCGGCTGATCTTTGCGCGCATCTCGCATCTCAAGGATAACTTTGCGCGTCATTTTTTTAACCTGGACATCCTCGCAGCGATCGATGATCCAGTTAATCTTTGACCGATATCCTTTGGCGGTAGACCCTGCCACCTTTTTAAATTTATCGGACGCAAAATATTTGAGAGAAAGCTCGCCCATTGTTCTGCTGGACTTGCCGACAACTTCGCCTTTAAGGCACTCAGTATAGGCGGCGTAAAACTCAGGCGACGATGGATCGGTTGGCAGCTTTACCAGGTTGCCGTCCTTATTGAAGTAAAGATAAATCTTTTTCTTAACGTAAACATATGGCGGTAAAATGTGGCCTTGAAATTTGCGAGCTTTCATAACTTTCCTCCTTGGTAACTGAAAGTGAAGATAAGTTATGAGAAGTTAAGTTTCAAGAGCATTTTTGAAACCCATTTTGAAACTCACGTTTTTTGCCAAAAATAATATAATGAAAACAATGGGTTAATTTTTACTATGTATTTGTGGAAATTATACATAGATTGAATGTTTTCAACAACTTAACCCCAAAAGTTTCAAAAAAATAAAGGTTTTTCTGGACTATTTTTTGAAACTCTGAGCATAACACAGAAAAGTAGTAAGTTTCCGCAGGGGAAAGTATAGTGGACGTTAAGAAAGAGCGCGAAAAAAGAGGTATGACCCAGGCGCAGTTAGCTGAGCTAACTGGGATTGCTCCAGCCGTTTTATCGCGTGTTGAAAATTTTGATGTCGCTCCCCAGGCAAAAACGATGTTTAAAATCAAACAGGCGTTTGGACAAACGACAAACGCGCAAAATCCCCACTGTCAGGTCGAAGACTTAGAAACCGCAGAAATGTTTCAGTACGATCGAGGCTTTATGATGGGCTGGACGAACCTGGCGCGCATTGCGTGCAGTTCTAGTCGCAATGAGCCCTTTGCACAAAAGGGTGACAGTTTATTTTTTGATAAAGATCAAACCGATCCGCGCATTGAGGGGTACTACTTATTCCGCTTTGAAAAAGATTGGGCGATGTTTTACTCCCACCCAGACATTCAAGCCGGCGATCGGGTTTGGCTATCATGTCTAAACCCAGCGATAGACAACATGGGGTGGTTTGAGGCCGACGATCTTGAGGTTGTCGGCGCCCTGGTGCACATCGGTCGTAACGTACAGCAAAAAAAGAATACGTTTTAGCGCATCTGTTGCTGTAGCTCCTGGAGCCCAACCAGGATGCCTGGTGCATTAGCCGCTGGGGCTTTCTCTCCTGGCCGCATGGTGCGCTTAAAATATTCTTGAGCAACATTGCTCTGCAAAGCTTTGTTGCGCGCCAGGGGAACCATAGCCATACCAGCCATCGCCGTTAATGGATTGATACCTGTTGCCATGCCAGTGAGCGCACCAGCTGCAACAGGAGCAGCGTAAGGCGCCATTGCCTTTAGTGTGTTTGCCGTACCGCTGGGGTTATCAGCGCGCGTTAAAATCGTATTACCGGCGCGATACAAATCAGAGAACGTATCACGGCCATAAACATACGATTGTTTGTCTTTGCTTCTGGCAGCGATCGCAAGCGCAGAGGGCGTGATGTTAAACTCAACGTCTTTATTTTTTTTCGCCGCGTCCTCTAGCACCATCAGATCGCTATAGCCTTTGCGAACATCTCGATACAAAGAGATATCTTCAGTGTTACGGCCCTTGGCGATCTGCTTGCCCATTGCGTCCTCAAGCGCGCGGATCACTTTAACTGCCGCGCCCCTGGTGATGCCATCTTTAGTTGTTAGCTCGCTTAGATCGCTTCTGATGCGCTGAAACTCAGCACCCCTTAGTTGACCCGCGCCGGCCAGATCGACCATTTCTTCTGCCAGCTTTTCAAAGTATGGAGATTTTTCACTGGTGCTGAGTTTCTTTTTATAATCTTGAGCAACCTCAAAAACTTCTTCAAACAATTCAGTCGTGATCGGAACAGAGTTGCGCGCGGCTAAATCATCCATCGTGCTAGTAAGCGTTGTGCGCAGCTTTTCCATTTTATCCTGGGGCATCATGCCTGGTGCAAACTGAACCCTATCCCGAAACGATGGCGGGATCGCTTGCGTAATTGCAGCGTCAGTAAATTGATCGACTGCACCTTGTCGTTTTGCTTGGCCAGACCGCGTTGCCTCTTCTGCAAACGAAAGGCTGGGCTGTCCAGTGGCCTGACCAGCTGTTGGCTCGATGCCAGCGTTTCTCAGCGTGTCTACGGCCTCTAATCGTCTAGGATCGACCTTGCCACCGGCCAGGGTGTTTTCTGCAACATCGAGCGCCTTCCCGCCAGCCATCAGCCCCGCAATTTGCGCCGGCGTTTCTAGGATCGTTCCCTCAAACGCCTCTTTGCCGCCCTCTGACAAAAGTGTCGGGGCAAGCACTTGCTGCGCCATTTTGCGCGCGCCACCAGCGCCGCCAGATGCCGCCAATTCTGATCCGGTTTTTAACATCCGACCGGCGCGGGTTTGCGGCTCAAAGGTTGGATCTGTTCCGGCCAGGAATGGTGGCAACTTTTCACGCGCCTGGTTAATCGCAGCTGTCGCCTCTGGAAAACCAAACGCGCGGTTATCCGCATCACGGCTTCCCAGGCCCAGCTTATCCATTCCCATCTCGACAGTGTTTGTAAGCGCGCCAGGAAG
>Ga0228635_1001022_pt1 | contig 14820 bp, 16 predicted proteins | sample 44DmetaG_FD_182699 | JGI IMG/M metagenome (GOLD analysis project Ga0228635, IMG submission 182699) | Seawater microbial communities from Monterey Bay, California, United States - 44D | ecosystem: Environmental > Aquatic > Marine > Coastal | place: USA: California | collected 2016-09-30 | reverse complement strand
TAAACCAAAATGGACGCGTGGATTTTTGATTCTGTATATATTCATATGAAGTTTGTATATCATTAATCACTGGGAATTTTGTTGGAAATAATATTTCTAACATTGTTTTTATATTCTTACGTGTAATCCGTTCTCGTTCCGCATGTTTTGGGTCGGCATAATATTTCGTACCCGTATCTTCATCTATTAGCTCAGGCCCGTATATTATAGCAGCCCAATCAGTGTAATCAGTTTTATTACTTGATTCATCAGTTTTATTACTTGATTCATCACCTCCACCCTTTTTTCTTCCTCCAGAATTACCAGTCAATGAACTGATTGTACTCATAGTCTCATCCGCATCTTCATCTGCATCTTCAGTATTATAAGTCTCATCACTATCTGCATCTTCAGTATTATAAGTCTCATCACTATCTGCATCTTCAACTTCCTTTTTTTTATTTTCCTCAACTGCGGTAAGTGGTACAAAATCGGGGTCTTTTTCTTCAGGAACCTCTTGTTTGGGTTTATAATAAGGTCTTAATATATCAATAAAATATTTCTGATTAAAAAAGAAATTCACTCTATCATGATAATTCATATAATTTAATCTGGATATAGGATATTCAATCTCCGATGTAAAAAAAGGAATATTTGCTAAGGACATTTGTGTAGTTATTTCATCATCAGCTGATTTTGGAATATGTAACATACTACGATTAAACTCCACCATTTCATCTTTACTATTGGTGATATTAGTATAAATCATTACTTTTAACTGTTCTACTTCAAATTCAACCTGTTCCATGGATTCTTCTAATTATATTATATGCATAATTTAATCTATATAATATAACGATTAATTCACGTCTAACTTATATCTTAAAACTTTCAAGTTCATTATCTTTATTCTGTTGTTTTGCTTTCTCAATTACCTTTTTCGCCTTAGTGATCTCTTCATCAGTTACATTTTCCATATTCTCGTTTTCTTCTAATATGGTTAAATGATGGTCTTTGAATTCTTCTGGTAATACACAAAACATACTTTCTTCATCAAATAGAAAATCACTTACAATTATAAAACAGCCCATTATAAATAACGCGATGTATATATCACGTGTACCCATCCATGCAATTGTAAAAACAAGCACGTATTTGCTAAATGTATACTTTAAATAAGATTCCATTGTTTTACTTAGTTTAATATTAACAAAACGTGATACAATGTTTAATGTGATAATCATAATACCTGCAAATATCTTACTACTATTCAAAGCTTGCACATGTTCATGTATATATTTTAAATATGAAGAATTAATAATACTATTTTTTTTTTCAACCATTATACATTGTTATTACATTTAAATTATTCATATTACTTACATTGCGAACAGGCTGATTCTTTGACATTGTCTTCGTCTCTGGAAAATTTTGAAAATAATTCTTTCTCAGTTTGTAACCGATTTTCAATTATTGAAAAATTACAACTGTCATCACATACATTACATGTGTTCTCAGCAAATTCTACGTTTGGGAAAATATGTTTCACCATATCTGGTTTGACTTCACTTCCTTTACTTATTAATTTGTTACCTTTACAGTTTTCTTTACGAAAATTACTAACCGTAGTCATACCTTCTTTACGGGTAGTCATACCTTCTTTACGGGTAGTCATACCTTCTTTACGGGTAGTCATACCTTCTTTACGGGTAGCCATACCTTCTTTACGGGTAGCCATACCTTCTTTATTAGGCTCCTCATCTTTAGTTTGGTGGTTCTCTGTATCTACTGCATATACATCACTGAGTGATGACATGTTTTCTTGTAGTTGAGATTTCTTTTTATCACCATCTTGAATTTGTTTATCACTTTGAATTGGGTTAGATAATGCCTCTTTTTTTGAAGATTCAAAATTTTCAAATAATTTATCCATCATATCATCAGTATTTAGCATACTTTCAACAAAATCACTTTGATAGTAAACAATCACTAATAAACACAATACTAAACCCATATATTTATCTAAACTGGTGTAAAATAACACAATACATATTGCGAATATTTTCCCTAAAATGGTAGTACTCATGTTTACAAATTCCTTTGAATAGGACAACAATGTAATAATGACAATGATTGGAATAAATTGCGCAACGGTAGTTTTCATGATAATATATATTTACTTGTTATTTTTATTAATCGCTTTTAAGTATTTTAATCTCTATTTTGGGGTAGATTTCTTTGAATTAAAATCTACGTATTTTTTAAGTAATAGAGATATTTTATAAATGTCCAATTTAATATCATATGCAAGTACATGGAATAATGATACACCTGAAACAACGAAACGTAGACCATCATCTATGCGACGCACATATAAGAAACAACCGATACAGGATGATGATGATAATGTGAATAACGAAAATGAAGAAGAACAAAACCCAACATCTTTAGACAATGTTCAAAACATGAATGAAAATAAAAATAAAAGGGTAAATGAATTATTAAATAAAATGAGCACTGCAAGTGAACCATTAGAAAATAATAAAATGGGTCAATTCACACCTATATCTCCTCCGTCTGTACAAGTAAAGGGTGATACCGAAAACCGTGCATCCTCAAGAGAATATGTTCCACCACCACCTTCTTTTTTAACTGCATCAAATGCAATGAAATCTGTTTCAGGTGAATCTACACAATATAAAGCGAATGATAAATCTGCCGAAGTCTACAATGACTATAGCAAAAGTTATCAACCCCCGTCTCGTATGAAACCCACACAACCATATTATGCTAACATGGGTATAAGCTCTCACAATAATGATAATAAATTATTAGAGAAAATTAATTATATGATACACATGTTAGAAGAACAACAGCATGAAAAAACAAATAATATTACCGAGGAATTTCTATTATATACATTCTTAGGTGTATTTGTTATTTATGTTCTTGACTCGTTTGCTCGTAGTGGCAAATATATACGTTAATTTTTTAGGGATAAACAACATAATGATATCTTATATATATCATTATATACAATGAACCACGTAGCTTGTGGTATTATGTACATGCCGGATAATACTATATTGATGGGATTTCGCAGTAAAAAATGCCCTAACCCCTATTACTGGGAATTTCCAGGAGGACAACTTGAAGATGGCGAAACATTAGAAGAATGTTTACACCGGGAATGGATGGAAGAGTTAAATTTACAGATTTCTATAGACCGTTTCCTACATACAACTATACATAAAAATATTTCCTGTCATTTTTATGTAGGTAAAATTCAAGACATAGAGAACCTGAGAATTAATGTTCACGAATATATTGGATTTTATCCCAAAAACGCACTTTATTCTTTAAGATTGTTTGAAGGGGACGATAAAATTGTTGATCTTTTAGACTAATACAAAGCTTCGTATAGGGTTAAATGGAGAACCTGGATATACGTAATTGTAACTGTAATATGACATGTTTATTGATTGCACAGGGGCGTTTTCTTGTGTGAAATATGCATGAACTGTTTCATTATGACCAATGTTCTCAATATTGAGAACTTTATAATCTGCATTTTGATGTATTATATGTCGTAATACATGTAAAAAACCAATATAAAATAAATGTCCGTCCCTACAATTTTGTATACTCGCTACAAGTGATAATGTTTTCGATTCATACTCATCATTATATTGTTTTACATCCTTTAGAAAGTAAAACCCCAATATATCTTCATCTCGGTATAAACATCCAACATATAATTGTTTTTCTTTTACTTGTAGTGTTATATTTCCAAGGTCGGGGAGAACCATGATATCAAACATTCGTGTTTTTTGCTCTATGTACGTATTATACGTGAAAAAATCCACATACTTGGTCATTGTATTGGGCGTCAATAACCGTATATTATAAGTAGGTTTCATACGAATTATTTTTTTATTATTTAAATTGTATGTATAAGCCTTATATGTAATTAATGGACGAATCCCTGCATAATGTTCTCCTTCCTTTTTTAATAAACTACATTGAATATTTTTATTGTATACTCGTTGATTATATTCGTGGGTTTGTACCAAGTTTCTACTTAATTTTATAGAATCATGTTCTCGGTGTACACATAAAAAGTCCATAAAATACACGGGAATTTGTGTATACACCTCTTCTGTATTTGTTGGTCGTATATACATCTGTACCATTCTTGATGTTATGCATCCCAAAACCTTATTTAATTTCACAATTTCTACTTTTTTTGTAGGTTCTTGCGATTTTACTGTATATTCTGGAACACTATATGTTGATAAAAATGATACAGCATTTTGACCCGTATGTAAGCCGTATATATCACTTGCTTGTACCATATAATCTACACGTTCTCCAATTACATAGTTTTCTTGCAATAATTTGGTGACATCTTTTATTGTTGACATATTTTCGTCATCTATATGAATGGTCTTTACATGAATGTCATCTATATACTTCGTTTTATAGGGTCCATTTTGTTGCACAACAAACGGAACTTTGTAGAATGACCGTATATAATCATATGTGTGAAATACTGGTTGGTTATTCCAAAATGGGTATTTTATTTTGATAATTGCCCATATTAATATAAACAATATTGTAAATATAACTAAAATATATTGGATTATCATCTTCTAATATATTTTGCGAAAAGTCTTTTGGCTGGAATACGATAATACGATTATAATGGGCGTTCTAATATATACAAATATTGGTTCTTATCTCCATTACTATCTTTCATACTGACCTTACCGTGTTGTATAAACCCGTTTTCACTTGCTAATTTTAAAATTGTATCCATCTTTTCCATGTATATATGTGTTTCATTTTGGCGTATATTGTCAGTTTCCATATCAATAAATGTCTCTTTCAGCTCTACTACCAAGTCATCATTATTATTAGGAATATCACAAGAACATTTATACTTATAATCACTAAATGACGCAGTTGATGTTAACATTCGCTTATCATTTATATTGTGTGACTCATTTATTGCATCTTCTGCTGGAATCATTTTTGTAAACTTGTCTGTATCTACTAAATGTATCATTAAATATGAATTTGGTTTCATCCAAAAATAACAATTACGGAAAAATTTCTTTTTATCTTCTAATTGATAAATCGTGAAATAAGTACACAATATATGTGTAAATGTTGATTTTTCAAACTGCATTGAGTTTAATACGTCTCCATATATATACTCCGCGTCCGGATATTTTGTTTGGGCATATGTTAACATTTCCTTGGATTTATCAATACCATATACATCATAACCTGCTTGTGTTAATTCATTCACTGCATATCCGGTTCCACAACCAACATCTAAAATATTACTATGTTGTACAGTTGGTTCTGTCATTTCTATGAAATTAATTAGCTCATCTTGAGAACGGGTTGTTGTTTCATGTAATGAATCATAAATATCCACATAAAACTCGTCTACGCTCTCTTTTCCATATTTATACACAAACGGGTCTTGTTGTGTAAAGCCATCTTGATTACTATTAAATAACCTTTTTGAAATAAATACTAACACTGTTATAATGGCTATAATGAGAACCCAACGTAAAAAGAATAAATTTGGATTATTTGAGGTCAATATTGTATAAAAATCATCAAACATTGATTTATTATATAATTCGGTATATAATAAAACTATAATAAAAATATTTATTGATTCCGTAATTGTGTTCGGGTGTGATTAAAAAATCGGTCATTTCCTATCGCTGTATCTACTAAATTAGGATGAGGTGCACTATTGAAGTCGGGCATTGTAAATAAATCGGGATGTGGTTGTACAGATGGTTTTGCAACAACCGAGACATTATATAAATCACTTGCAGAAGAGGGTACATATACAGATTGATTTGCACCGTGTTGTAATGCAAATGTTTGATTACGCAATACAGTTTCTACGTCCACGTTTCGTGTAAATCCACTTGTTGGGGCGGTATCATTACCTGGATTAAAATTAAGCATTGTATTGTGTTCTGGATATGGTAACTTAGGTTCTACCATGGAACGAGCATTTTTTACTATTGGAAAAAGAGTTCTTTTTGTTTGTACTGGACGAAGGTCATAATGCGGCTCTAATGGACTATCTGGTACATTACGAGAACTAAGACGATTATTTATTTCATCCACTCTTTCATGTTGTCCATAGGCGACACCTGATGGTATTCCATGTATATTTTGACTTTCTTGTAGATTCATATTTTAACTAAACTATATACAGTAATGGATATTTTATTTTATTACAATTATCTATTATATACTCAAAATTTAATAAGGCTTGTATAAATAACTCATAGTTACAAAAATACTATTACTTATATGCCATATCGTTCTATTTACATGATTCCATTGTTGGTTATTTTTAAAGTAATTATGTATACCAAATAAACTTGACATAAACGGTACTGAACAACTCGGGGTATTTATAACAGCAACCGCCGCTGTAGAAAAATACATTGAATGTTTTATAATTTCTATATTTGATACCATTTTCATAACAGCATACATATGGATGAATCCGGTCACTTGTGTTTCAGGTAACCAAAAATTACCACAACACAATATTATCGTCATCCCATCTAAACACTCAAATGCTCTCAATGTTAAATTCTTTTTTGAAGTTTTTTCTATTTTATTTTCTGTATCTGTTTCTTTATCTGTTATTTTGAGTTGATTATCATAAATATGATACATACTACTACATATCGCTAATTTTGCCATATTATGTTGTACGTTTAATGGTAATTTATACCATACTGGAAATGCTGCAAATACACCAGAGGAAATCCCTGCTGATATCATTGTTATATATTATAATAATGATTTTTTTATATTTTTATATTTTATTCTATATATGCACATAATACATCATTTTGTACATGTCCATCCAGAAATGTAAATTTATAATCATTGTTAATACTTAAAATCATTTCTTGAATTTTTTGTAAAAAATCTATATTACCAAAACTTTGTTCTCCCCAAGGAAAAGCATTTTTAATTATGCGAATATCATCTACTAATATTACATTATCTTTTCGGTCTAATTCACTAATTGCTTTTATTTCGTTTATTAACGGACACTTATATTTATAATTTTTAATACTTGAATTATCTACGTGTGCATCTAAAAAAAACATTGTTTTCTCTTTAAAATCATCATTTAATAGATACTTGTTCATTTTACTTGAATCATCTAAATATAGATTATATCTACCTTTCTCTATCTCATCTTTAAATATTTCTTTACCATATTTTACCCATTCTTCAAAAATTTCAATACAAAATACTTTATTAAATTTGCAATTTAAAGCTTGTTTTGATGAAGTATCTGTACGAGGATCCCATAAACCAGTTTCAAAATAATTTACACAATTAAATTGTTGTCTCAGTCCTTCTAAGTCAAATTTAACTACCATATAAAAATATAGTTATAAATAAGTTTTCATAATAATACGAATATATAATTATGCGTTACCATATAATTATTAACTTAATTCCATTATATATATTATGGAAAATTATTACGAGTTAAATACTAATTATAACGATAGGTTAAATACGTGGGTTGACCAAATTAAAGAAACGAATAAGAAAACTGTTATTTATTCATTATCTGATATAAATTATAGTTTAAGATTTGATGAAATGATACAAACATTTAATACGCCAAACGCATGTTTTGCAATGTGTGCATTAGATAAAGAAACATATAACTATTTTACAAATAAAAATATACCAACTGTATTATTAGATAAAGAAGAAGATAACTTTAACCATTTAGTATGTATTTCTAAATTTTTATTAACAAAGGTTTTATTAAAAAATGGGTTCAATGTTATCATGACAGAAGCGGATATTTTTTGGAAAACAGATGTTACTACTATATTTAGTACTAATGCCGAATTAACTGTTAGCCAACATACGTATTCACCAGAGGTCAATATTGGATTTTATAGAGTAATTTCTAATGAAAATACTATTAAGTTTTTTGATAATTTAATGGATTGGATATATGATCCAAAATGTAGTTATACACAAGATGTCTATAAAAATATATATTTAAATAAAAAACCTCATTATGGTGTAGACCAGAAAATATTTGACTGCGCTTTACGTCAATGTAATGATTTATTTTTAAGAAAAGTTGGTTATAATTTTTCAACCGAGTCATTTAATAAACTAAAAACAGTTCAGCTCAATTGGGATTATTTAAGTTATAATATATTAATGCATTGGCCGATTCGTTATCCAAATAATTATAGTGGGGTTCACGTTTGGTCAGGTTATAATAAAATACCTAGTGAACAAATTAAATACGCACACTCATATAATTGGTTTTGTAATCAAACTACTTAAAATTATATGTATAATTTTACATATATAATGCAAAATTATACGGATAGTCCTTATAAAAAAATTCCAGCTGATTTAGCTTCAAAATACACGATGGATAATCAAATTCCGGTTTTTGATTGGTGGTTAGATGGTAGAATAAATGATAATATTATTTGGAATGATAATTTTATTAATGAGTTTTGTAATAGATTTACTCCTGACAATATACGAAATAATGCTGAAGGTAAATCAGATTATGGTCACGAAGTTTGTGTTAACTTACTAAGATCATTTGAGGATTATAATATAAAAAATCAAAATGTAGCTGTTGTCGGTTCATTAACTCCTTGGATTGAAGCAATTCTTATTAATATGAACAATAAGGTAACTACCATTGAATATAATGTTCCTGAAAGTAATTACGAAAAAATAGTATGTAAAGACTATTTTCAATATTTTGAAAATAATACAAATACATTTGATTCTGTTGTTTCTTTTTCTTCTATTGAACATAGTGGATTAGGTAGATATGGAGATCCACTTGACCCTGATGGAGATTTAAAAACAATGCAGGTGGTTCATAATAATTTAAAACCTGATGGATTATTTATATGGGGTTCTCCTGTTGGTAAAGATGCTTTAACTTGGAACGCACACCGTGTATATGGACCAATACGATTACCATTATTATTTCAAAATTTTAAAGAAATTAATTGGTATGGGCATTCAAAAGAAAAATTATTTGGCCAAAAAGTTAGAAATAATTCATTTCAACCAGTGGTTATTTTACAGAAATTATAATTTAAATATAAATTAAATGTATAAGCCTTTATATTATATATGTCTATACATACTATTGGGGATAGTCATTCTTCCAGTAGAATTAGTGGTTGGAAAGATTGTAAAAATATAATATCTCACGAAATTGGAGCAGTTTTATGTTATTCATTTGGAAAAGAAAAATTAAATAGATGTGATATACGAAATTTTAATATTAAAGATAATGATACAATTATATTTTGCTTAGGAGAAATAGATTGTAGATGTCATATATATAAACATGTTTCAAATGAAAAATCTTATAAAATGATAATAGATGAAATCGTAAATAATTATATAGATGCAATAGAATTAAATGTTAATGAGTGTGGTGTAAAATTAAAAAACATATGTATTTATAATATTGTTCCACCCATTCAAAAACATAATACATATGAAAATCCAGAATATCCTTATTTGGGAAATGATGAAGAAAGAAAACAATATGTTTTATATTTTAATGAATGTATTAAAAAAAAATGTATAGAAAAAAAATGGATATTTTTTGATATTTATAATAATTATATTGATGTAAATGGATATTTACGTAAAGATTTAAGCGATGGTAATGTCCATATTAAAAATGGGTATTATTTCCAAGAATTTATAAACAACAATTTATTATAATTTTCTAAAGACTTTTGTAAATTAACTTAAACACTACTCTACATATTATATGTATACCAAAGGAAACATGGTTGTTATTTGTGATAAACCTTATCCATCTAATTCAAAGTATGAATCTCATTTTGAATTATATCCTTATTCTCTCAGTGATTTTCAAAAATACGCGATTGAATCTATCATTGAAGGTAATCATGTATTAGTCACTGCTCATACTGGTTCGGGAAAAACACTTCCTGCAGAATTTGCTATTCAACATTTTGTAAAAACGGGAAAAAAAGTCATTTATACAAGTCCTATCAAAGCATTATCCAATCAAAAATATTATGAATTTACACAAAAATATCCTGACATCTCTTTTGGTCTTTTCACAGGAGATATTAAAACAAACCCAAATGCCGATGTACTTATTATGACCACCGAAATCCTAATGAACTATTTATTCACTTCTCTTAATAATGATAATCAACCACAAACAGAAGATTCTACACTATTGCAATTTCAAATTGAGATTCAAAATGAACTGGCGTGTGTCGTTTTTGATGAAATCCATTATATTAATGACGCTGACCGTGGACAAGTATGGGAAAAAACCATTTTGATGTTACCAAGACATGTTCAAATGGTCATGTTATCTGCTACTATTGACAATCCTGCAGGTTTTGCTGATTGGTGTGAACGCGGAGAAGCTGAAAATGGGGGGAAATCCGTATATTTGGCATCAACCAATCATCGTGTTGTTCCATTAACACATTATGGTTTCGTTACTACCACCGAATCTATTTATAAAGCTATACGAGATAAAGTTGTTCAGCAGGAAATTAGGGATACTACAAATAAACTTATTCTCTTACAAGATCAACATGGTAAGTTTCATGAACCTGGATATAAAAAGATTGTCAAACTTAATAAATATTTTAATGATAATCGGATTTTTATGAAAAGAAAACACGTATTAAATCAGTTGGGAACTTTTTTATATGAACGTGAAATGCTACCTGCAATTGCCTTTGTGTTTTCACGGAAAAATGTGGAAGCGTGTGCAAATGATATGACTGTACCTTTATTGGAATTTGATAGTAAAGTTTCTTATACTGTGAGAAAGGAATGTGAACAAATCATTCGTAAATTACCCAATTTTGAAGAATATTTACATTTGCCTGAATATCAAAACCTTGTATCATTATTAGAAAAGGGAGTTGGTATTCATCATTCTGGTATGATTCCTGTATTAAGAGAGATTGTTGAACTCATGATTTCAAAAAAATACATCAAACTGCTATTTGCCACAGAATCTTTTGCAATTGGCTTGGATTGTCCAATTAAAACTGCTATTTTTACAGGGGTTACTAAATTTGATGGACGGGGGGAACGTCATCTTATGTCACATGAATATACACAAATGGCTGGAAGAGCGGGACGGCGTGGTATTGATACAATTGGTCACGTCGTTCATTGTAATAATTTGTTTGCACAACCCTCACATGGTGAATATCAAGCTATTATGGGCGGTATTCCACAAAAGTTGGTATCCAAATATTATATTTCATATTCATTAATTTTGAATTTATTGAAAAATGGACAGACCAAAGATTTTCATCTATTCTCTCAAAAAAGTATGGTTCATCGTGAAATTTGTAATTCTGTACAGGGTCAAATTTATGAAACTACTGAACTTAAAACTGCCATTGATAAAAAAGAAGAATTTGTAAAAACAGCAAGAACATCCTATGAAATTTGCAATGATTATATTGATACATTACATATCTTTAATACTACCTCTAATAAAAAACGTAAACAAGCTGATAAACAATTACAACAACTCAAGGATAATAATCGTTATTTAATGGATGATGTCAAACGTGTTCAGGAATGGAATGATATGCAAACTAAGTATAAAAATGATATGAATTCCCTTAAGCATACCGAACAATTTATACAAAATCAAACATTAACTGTATGTAATGCATTAGAGACATTCGGGTTCATATCTAAAATAAATGATACTGAAGAATATCAACTAACTAATACGGGAATTATTGCATCTAATATCGCAGAAATACATTCACTTATTGTTCCTTCCTTACTTAGTAATTGGAACTATTTTGCTGATTTTTCACAACAACAAATTATTGGACTATTTTCATGTTTCACTGATGTCAAGGTTTCCAGTGATTGCCGATTAAGTCTACCTACTACTGATGATTCCTTTTTGAAGTATCGTATACAAGAAATAATTCAGGAATTTCAAAAATATGACGATTATGAGAGTGAATATAATATGAATACTGGTATTCAATATGAAGGTGCATTACAATATGATATTATTGATATTTCTATGAAATGGTGTAGTTGTCAATCTATTGAAGAATGTAAATTATTTATTCAAACTGATTTGGCAGATAAATCTATATCTATTGGAGACTTTACCAAAGCAATGCTAAAAATCACCACTATTGTAAAGGAATGGATGAATGTGTTTGAAATTATTGGTAATATTGAAGCTTTACATAAATTTACTGGTATTGAAACCCTACTTTTGAAATATATTACCACATCACAAAGTTTATATGTATAAAAAATTGATTCTTATATATTATTACAACTAATAACAATATATACCTGCATTAATGCATAATTACAACATACAATATCACGGTGCATATCATTCATATTATTCAATACGATGTACTATTATACTAATAATGACAATGATTATTCTTATGATTCTGGGGTCACTAGTAGTACCGACAGTCAAGAATCAGTAGATAATACCAGTATAATTATTGACTTATATGGCGAAGGACAATTTGATAGTGATAATAGTGATAATGACAATAGTGATTATGATAGTGATATGGACAGTAATGATGGAATTATTTATGATATTATAAATGTAGAAGATGCACAACATTTCTATAGTGAAAAAATACATAATAAATATTATATTGGATTGTCTCATATTTATATGTATAACAACTGTCAACAATTATTATTATCTGCATCTGTTTCAGCACCAATATTTTTCAAACATTCATATGATAATATAAATGATTACTTATATTATTATGGATTAACACGTATAACAAATCATCAAGTGCAAATTCTACAAGTTGATATTATACAAGAAGATCATCTTGAAATTGTTACAGTTATTAATAAAACATATTGGTTACGACTCATGCAAAGACATTGGAAAAAGATATATAAACAACGCAAAACTATTATCCAACAACGAATCTTACCAGAAAACCTATTTTACAACGAAGTCAATGGAAATTATCCAATCAATATATCGTATTTACCCTCATTATATGGTATGTTATCTCAATACAATAAACCGGTTAATTGACATGAATATTTATCGCATCGCTTATAAAAACGAACTATAAGTTTATCGGGTTATTTCTAATAACTCAAACAAACTATTTTTTACTATCTGCACCATAGGTTCTATTTCCTGAAAATATATTTGGATTTGTTTTGAACGCACAAACATATATTTATTCGTTTTTTCATACAATGTTAAGTCTTGATTTAACGTTACTGATGTATACATAGCATTATATTCATTCATCATAGTTATTAATCGTTCAATATTACTTCTATGTTCCATATACAACTCATTTATATCCAGTATATTTGTCATCTTATCTACACCATCTTGATACTTGTTTACATTCTTTATTAATTTTTCATAACATCGTTTATATTTTTCATCAATAATTATAATATCAGCCATGGTAAATTCTGGTGCTTTCACTTCTCCTATATTATTTTCTATATCACGATTCAAGTTACATTCATATAAATAATATTTTATTTCGTCGTCTTTGTCTTCGTCTTCGTTATCATCATCATTTTCTTCATTGTCATAATACATTTCATAAACTTATATATAATAGATTTTATATTTCTTTAAATAATTGAATAATATTATTTTTCAATGAAACTTTTTTATCAACTGCATCAATATCTATAGTTTTCTTATATTTTTCTGGATTTCTACAAATATCAGTTAATAACTGCATATCTTGGACTGGTTCTCCAGTTAAATAAACAACATTATCTGGAAAATACGTTTCTATATTACGACAACCCAAATATACTGGAGTGGTATTTGTTAACAATGAATTTATTATTTTTTCACTGAAATAATGATTGCTTTGGATATTTTCAATACAAATATGAAACTCATACCCATCATACATTTCGTATTTTTCAAACCCTCCTTTTATACGAGGGTCTTGTTTATAAAATTTGCAACCTCTTCCGTATATATCTATAGGTAAATTGGTATTTAATATGGCATTTGCTAATATATGACGATATTTATGACCTGGTTGATGTTTTTTTTGACTTATCATTAATGACATTCTATTTACGTTTGGTTTCAAAACTGGCAACCTAGCATTATATGTTAAATAACAATTTCCTTCTATAAAGGGTTTTGGTAAATTTAATTGATCACCTATATAATATTTATGTATGTATTTCTTTGCATATTCTACAAACTCTTTCGTTAATCCAAGGTATACATACGGTTCATATGCAAACCCGATTACATTTTCTATAGGTATCCCTTCGCGGATTTTTGGCATTGCTGTATTCCAAATAATTACATGAGTATAATCATCATCACTTGTAATGAATGTAGATATAGAATTATATAAACTTTGTTCTAATATAAGCCGTTTTGCTTCAATACTGTCACACCAACTTGAAAAAATACGAATACGCATTGAAGACATTAATCTCTATAAGTTTATTTTTCTAATTTAATTTACATATAGAGAATAAATACTAATTAAATGGACGATTCAAATATTCCAAAAGTAAATGATAATAGTGAAATCAATGATATACGTACTCCTGCGCAATTCAAAGGTATATCATTTTCAAAATATAAAAAAACCGAAGTTAGAAAACAACTTATTGAGAACCTAAAGAAAGGACGAATTGAACCAGCATGCTATTGGTGTGCTGAATTAATATGTGGTGGTCATTTTATGGAGGTTTGGGAAACGATTA
>Ga0228635_1001018_pt1 | contig 14855 bp, 7 predicted proteins | sample 44DmetaG_FD_182699 | JGI IMG/M metagenome (GOLD analysis project Ga0228635, IMG submission 182699) | Seawater microbial communities from Monterey Bay, California, United States - 44D | ecosystem: Environmental > Aquatic > Marine > Coastal | place: USA: California | collected 2016-09-30 | reverse complement strand
GTTGATAAACCTTATATGACCACCATCCTGAAGGAGATAGGTTTAATCCATTTTCTCCCAAATCAATATTGAACTCTGTATACCTACTATTTGATGATACCATTGTAGGAAGGTCATACACCTTATCCTTTGTAAAATCATTTTGAAATTCAAACAAATAGTATACAGGGGATATTGTGGTGTTCTCCCTAAGTGTGAGAGAAACAGGATTTACAATACCATCTTTAACATATAACATAATTGGTCTTTGATTATAAATATAAAAAAAGGGGGACCTGTGGTTTCACAAGTCTCCCCTTTAGAGAACTTTTATTAGTATTAAAAGGTATTATGCTTTCACTAAAGTGATTGTTCCTGAGAATAAAGCTTCAAATGCAGCTTCATCAGCAACATCAAATCTCTCTACCCCATAAGGTTCTTGAGCTAACATAACAACTTCATAACCTACTTTGTCAGCAAATGCTGAACCTGAAGATAATGTTGAAGTCTGAACATCTGCTCCATTAGCTTTACCCATTAACCAATAGTTTCCTGAGTTATCCTCAATGATTAATCTCACTGCTGGATTTGCTGCTAATAATCTTAATTCATCTTGTCTCTCTTGAGAAAGACCTAATAATGAAAATGTTAGTGTTGCTTCATAAAATAATGAACCATTCTCTGTTGAAGCATTAATAACTTCTTGGAAGTTACTAGTTGCTCTTGGAAGCTTCCATTGGTATAAGTCAGTAGTGTCTGTAGATGATATAGCAGAAATACCTGATGCTCCTGAAGTGATTGATAAAGTATCACCATCTTCAAAAATAAAGATATTCTTAATTCCACCTGTAGAATTTCTACAACTAAGTCCCTGTGCTCCAGTGATATATGAATTACATCCCATAGTATTGTGTTTTTAGTTTTTTAATTTATTGTGTTGTAATGGGGTGAGAACTAACCCACCCCTCTACAGATATTATTATTATAGTTGGTTAGATGAGAATAAAGTCTCAAATACAATTGCTGATGAGTATTTAAACCCAGTCTTTAATCTCACAACATCATTATCTTGAGAATAGAAGATAGAGATTGCATCCATATCATCTAATCCATCCATACCTACATAGAATCCTGCAGATGGACCTGCAACAACTCTGTCAGTTGATATACCTGGTGTTCCAACAACTTTTACATTGACAAAACCTGGATGAGTTAATACTGAACCATTCATTTCCTCACCTTGAGTGATGAATAAGTTAGCATTTCTGTAAGATGCTTTATACTTAGCAAAGTTAGCAACAGACATAAATACTAAGATTTCTTGTTCCTGTGCATCAGCTGGTAAAGCAAATATCATCTTATCTACTTCTTCTAAACCATTAGTGTTAGTGATTGCTACAGAACCTGTAGTTGCATTTACACCTGCAGTGTTAACTGAATCAATTGTGTATCCAAAACCATTGAATGCATCACCTCCTGCAGTTGTAGCAGTCCATAATTTTTCTTCAACATATCTTTTCACTTTAGCAGCTACTCCTGATGCTATTGAATCAGCAAATGGGATTTCTTCATCACCTGCAATACCAGCTCTTAGGTATTGTGATAAGTATTTATCTTCTAAGTCCTTTGGACATAGTTCTTGTTTAACTTCTTCTCTGTTTACTACTAAGTCAACTTGAGTGTATTCTACATCAGAACCTGTTGAGTTAACCCAACCACATGCTGCAGTTGATGGAGCAACATCATAAGATGCTACATTAATTGTTTTGGTATGTTTGATACCAGCTACTACTTGTGAAAGGCTAGCAGTTTGACCTTCTAAGATTGCCTGAGTGATTATAGCACCTGACTCATCTTTCCAATTTCCTAAACTTGATACAATATAAGACATTTGTTTTTTGTTTTAGTTTTAATTTATTTGTTAAGATTTTTTCTTAACTCTTTAATTTTATTAACTCTGATGTCATTTGAATTTTCATAATCCTTTAATGACTCAAAAGCTGAATTAGTGATTTTCTTAGCAGCTGGTGCTTTCTTGAAATTCTCTACTTCATTGTTTAATGTTGCAACCTTTTCTTCTAATAAGGTTTTAACTTCTGACAACTCTGCTGACATTTGTTCCTTAACCTCTTTTACTACTTTTGAGATTAGTTCTACTAATTGGTCATCTGACATTGTCTCTTCTTTTTTCTCAGTAGCTTCAACTTCTTCAGTTTCTTCTACTTCTTCTTCTTTGGCATCATCTTGTTTAGGTTCTTCCTTCTCCTCAGTTTCTTTTAACTCAGTTAAGATACCCTCTTCAATAGTGATGGTGAATCCATTATCTAAGTCAAAAATACCTGATGGAGCTGGTGTAGACCCATCCTCAAGAACAATTACCACTTCTTTTCCTACTTCCCATTCTCCTTCTACCTTAAAGATTGTTCCATCTTCTGATGCAGCTGATGCAAATACAACTTCCACTTCTGTTGTAGATGTTTCAACTTCTTCTGATGAGAATCCTAATAGAGTTCTAATTTTCAGTAATGCTTGTGAATTATCCATTCTTAATATTTTTTAAAAAAATTTATTTATTACACAATTAAATATAATTAACTTTGGAGTGGTGATTTCCAGAGTTTTTTACTTATTGTGTTGTTCCAATATCTCTTTGATTTGGTTCATTATTATTTCATCTTTGGAGTATCTATCCACCTTAGACAAAAAGTTTCCTGCCACAGAGAAACCATTTAAGTTATCAGGGTCATTCTTTACCATCTCCCATAACTCATCATCTAATATCTTCATAGACACAACCCAACTACCATAAGGTGCAGTCTCTTCATCAAATCCTAATTGATATGCTTTATCACTCTCTCCTTCAATAATCCAACTCTCTACAACACCTGCTTCAACCTTGATACCATTATGTTCCAAATCAACATTCTTGTTGTTTGCTTCCAACATAAACTTCTCCATAAGTAATCTGATTGTTCTCTTGGTAAAGTATACATAGAACTCCTCATCCTTATTAGGGTCATATCTGAATATGGTCTCATTTGGAACCATTGCTAATCCTGTGATTATTCTTTTATCCTCATCAATTGATTGGAACTCAGTCTTCATTGACTTCATCTCAACATCACTTGATAACTGAATATCTTTCATTCTTCTTCCTACCCACTTCAACATAGGGTCTCCACCCCATCCTAAGTAAGATATTGTCCCACATGAAATATTCTTTAGTTCATCATCTGTTAATCTACCTCTACCTACCAACTCTCTTTCATTGTAGTATTCCCTTGCTCTACTCAAATAAGAGAAGGTTCTCTTCATAATGTTATCAGATAAACCTTTACCCTTCTCTATATCACCTGCTCTTCTCCTACCTGTTAAGGTCATACACTTTGCTGATGGTGTTTTTAATTCATTCAGTAATCTTGCTTTCTTAGCATTCTCTCTAGCAGTGATTGGATACCCTGTCCATTGTTTAAACTCATCTGTTGATAAGTTCTCCTTAACTTCTTTAGATACCCTCTGAACAGGTTTGTTAACCACCTCAGCTTCTGAACTTGGGTTCTGAACTTTAGGATTAACTTTTCTGTCATTAACTACTTGGAAATCAACCCTTTTCCACATATGCCTACAATTGTAAGACCCCTTGTTTTGGAATATATCATAATATCCAAACTCATCATTAGCCTCATTAGCAGTCATATACATAATGTCCTCAAATCTAAACAATGTGTTAGATTGTTGTCTCATCATATAACCACAGAAATCTCTATTCTTAGAGTCTGTAGGACCCTCATAATAAAATCTGACCCTTACCCTTTCATCTCCTGCTCCATAGTCTAAGAAACTATCTGAGTCAGTCTTACCATCAATGTAAGACCTCTTAAGAAACTCATTGTTCATCTTCTTCATTATATCCAAATACTCTTGGTGTGAATCAACAACAACATCCTTTAAGATTTTTGATTTCTTTAATATATCTTTACTCTCACCAATTTCCTCTTCTTCTAAAAGTTTGATGATTTCTGATTGTGTTTTTTTATCCATTACCTTCTTATCATTCTTAAATGCTAAGAAATTTCTTTGGATTGCAGGGTCTGAAACAATTGAGATAAACTCAATTCCTGCCTCATCCTCTAAATCCTCAATGAATAATTCTATAATTTTTGGGTTTTTCATAATTCTATAATTTACTTCTATCAGCTATTCTTTTACTTATGACATTCTCTCTTTGAACTTCCTCAGCAACTACATATGTCTGTATAATTGGTATAGGGTTTATTGTTCCTGTTTGTGAATCTTCAAATGCTTCATTATCAAACCTACCTGTCTGACTAATAAGATTATCTCCTCCACCTAATAAATTTGCTTGGTTAGCTAAAGCAAGTGCTTGTCTGTTTTGTGCAACACCTCTTGTAAGGACTATCTCTCCACCTTCTGCTTCAGAACCATCTCCCATCATAATACCACCCTGAGCATGTCTTGGTCCATCTAAGATACCACCTCTTCTAAGTTTCCTAGCTGCATTATACTGAGCCACTGCAATACCTAACTGAGCTGCTCCAATAACACCAGCAAGAGCCATTAAGAATGGATTAGGGAATACCTTAACTACATTCATTGCAGTCTGTGCAATAATCTGTAATGAGTTTGCTAATAGGTCAGCAATCAGTGCCTTCTTTTTTAACTTCTTCTTCTCAGCCTCATATTCCTTCTCTAATTCTAATCTCTCCTTTTGATACTTCTTATCAATTCTGTTTTTTGCTCTAACATTATCACCTGCTTTGGTAAGGTCATTCTGATACTCCTCATCAAGTTTCTCAAATCTCTTATCAAATAAAGCATCTAAATAATCTAACTGAATGTTGGTAAGGTCATTAACTAAGTTTGCTATGTCTGTAGCAACCTGTGCTGCAGTGTTTAAGAAATTAGTTAGACCTTCACTCTGTTCTTGAAATCTATCCTTAGCTGACTGATTAACCTTATCACTAATATTTTCTTCAGTCTGAATATACATTTTCTCATACTCCTTAAGAAGTTTCTCCCTCTCATCTTGACTAATATTAGCAATCTTAATCTCCTCCTTCATTTTCTTGAAGGCTGCTAAGTTTTGTTCTCTTAATGACTTTTCATAGTCACTAGTATACTCTTGGTCAAACCCATTGATTGTATCATAGAATGTTCTATAGTTATCTTCAACTATTGTTAATCTTTCTCTAGAACCTTCTTCTAAGTTTTGATTAACCTTATCCTGAACTTTTGATACTTCTTCATAAACTGCATCAATCTCATCTTCAATGTCAGATGTTGCTTTAATTAATGACTTAAGGTTTTTCTCAAATGCTTCATAACCCCTCTGTTGTTCACTAGTTAACTCACCTGTAATACCTTGTATCTTTTTGAAGGCTACCAATATAGAGTCCTCATAAGCTTCCTGTAATTCAAAGTTATATGGGTCAGCATAGAGGTCTGCATATGCTTTAGAAACCAATTTTCTTAACTCAACATCTCCACCTAATAGGTTAAATACTTGGATATAACCATTTTTGATTAATTTGGTAAGTGCATCAGTTGCTTCTTTTGTAAATCCTTTTTCAGATGCTTCTTTTAATACCTGTTCAGTAAATGTTATAAACCCATCACCAGGTAAACTTTCAAATCCTTCTTCTAACTCTTCTCTTAATGTTGAGAAGTAAAATCCAAATCTATCTGAAGGAACCTCAGCCTTTGTCAATGAATTAGTATATTCTTCCAATGGACTTAAGATACCTGTTAATATTTGTTTCTGTTTGTCTAATTTATCATTTAACTTTTCTAACACCTCAACCTCAGGAGCAGTAGTCTGACCTAATACCTCAAGAGCTCTGTTATACCTGTCATATGATTTGATAAGTTCATCAATAAGTTTTTTCTCTTTGTCTTTCTGTGTATTACCTTTCTTAGTCTCTTTAGCAGTCTTTCTTTTCTGAGTATATACCTTTGTCTCAATCTTGAATAGTTTCTCCATCTCAGTATTCAATAACCCCATAAGGTCATTCTGTTCCTCATTCAACTCATTCAATTCTTCAGTCTTATTCTCAACATCAGATATTGCTTGATAATATTGGAAGAAGGCTGGATTACCTGTTGATTTTATACCATTCCATAGAGTTTCATACCATGAGACATTCTCACCTAATTCTTGGTTCTCCTTTTTGATTGTATCAGTAATCTTCTCTTTGATAAGGTTTAATACTGCATCCACTCTAGCTTTCTGAACTGCTAATACAATACTATCTTCAACCCTCTCATTTAACATTCTAAGACTATCCTCATTGTCTAAGGTGATATCATTGGTTTCTATACCTAACTCCTTCAACCTTTCTAATGCAGTCTGTCTCTCTTCCTCTGACCTTGTAGTGTCTAATACTACATCTCTATACTTACCTAATAAGATGGTTGATGATTTAGTCTCAGCACCAACCTCAGCAAGTTTCTTCTTTGCTTTATCTAACTGACTTACACTACCAAATATGGCTCCTGTAAGTTTGTCCCAATTAGCAACCAATGCTCCCAATGCAATAATTATAAGACCAATCCCTGTAGCAGCTAAAGCAATTCTAAAGGCTTTAAGAGCTCCTGTTGAAGTTCCTACCACTAATGTTGTAATTGCTTGAACTGCTTGGTAGGCCTTCTCCTGTGCAATCCTCAGGGCTATCTGTCCTTGTAGTCTTGCTTCAGCTAATTGTCTCACCCCAATTGAGATAGCAATTGCTCCCTGAACCTTAGTTTGTATTTCAGCTAATTTCTCTGAATCAGCACCAAACAAAGCCAAGGCTCCTGCTCCAACTGCAAAGGCTCCTGCTATACCCTCACCTAACTTAACAAAGGCTTCAGCCTTCTGTTGAGGTTCTAACCCTTCAAAAGTCTTCTCAAATGTTTTTAGTTCAGACCTTGCATTCTGTAGTTCTCCTGAAAGTTTCTTAAACCTTGCTGAACCTATATCTTCCTGTTTTAACTCCTCATTAAGTGATTGAATTGTTTCTTCCAATTCATTAACACTTTTGATGGATTGTTCTACACCATCAACTTTGAGAGTAATACCTATTGTTTTAGCCATCTATGTCTTTTTATTAAATATATTTTATTCCCTTTTGATTATATTTATACAATCCTATAAACATGTTCTTTAGTGAATCTTTGATTATTATCTGTATAATTAACAAATATAGGTTCATTCACTGCATTACCATTAATATCTTCTGATATCATCACATAATTATTCATTATAGACATATATGTTCCTGATACAGATGGGTAAAGACTATCAACACATCTTGGAGCACTAGTATTAGGTGAGAAATATATTGAATCAAAAGTATAACTATTTCCTGAAATTTGTCCTATTCCTGAGTATCTCCATCCAACTTGTCCTGATGAACCAAAGTCCCTATATACTTTAATGAAAAAGTTATATAGTTCATCCATATCAGTGGTTAAGTAAGATACAGGTCCACTGCAACTTATACTATCTAAAACACCAGTGTTATAAGGATTTGTTATTTGAACATCAGGTGTTCTTGTTGAATCCTTACCAATTACTTTCCAAACTCTATTATGGTGTTCAGGATAATCAGGTCCTAAATAAACATATGTGTCTAAAGTTAAATTATTATCTAATGATTGACCATATAACCTTCTAGGATTAGTAATTCCACCAATGCTTAAATTTTGTATAGACCTAAATATTTCAGATGTAAAGTTTAATCCTGAGATTGTTGTTTCTACAAAGTTGTTTGTTGTTTGCATTGTATAAGAAACTAAACCAGCATTTGGTCCACTAGTTGGTATAAGTGTTGAGGTAATGTTTACACCATCATAAATGTTTAGATATCTATCAGTATAGGTATCTAAAAGTTGTATATCAAAATTAATTAAAGTAGCATTATCTCCTACATCCCAAATCTGTATTCTATCTAAATAATCTATATCTGAAGGTCCACCTGTTAAACCAACATTTCTACCAGCATCCTCTAATACATATATATTACCACTATCACCAAATTCACAATCATAACAATTATTCCATAGTTCAGTAATATTTGTAGTAGTGTTTGGTGGTGTATAAGGTAGCACACCTCTATCAACAATTAAGTTATAATCCCATCTATTATCAGGGGTCTGTGTCAACCTATAGATTATAGATGAAGTTATATTTAAACCATTAGAGTTGTCAAAAGTATATACTCCTGAACCAATCATAGGACCTGAAGTATAGATTAAATCACCATCATTTGGTAAACCATTAATTCCATATCTTAATTCAAAAGTATTATCTAATAGGTCTCCCCTAAATGTCCAATTCCATGAATACACACCTTCTATATTTAGAGTTTTTTCATATGGTCTTGGAAGGTTTCCAGACCCTCTGTCATGATATTCAGTATAATACCTATCATAAGTTTCATTTCCATATACCTTAGTAATTTCATAACATACATCTTCAAATCCAGGTTTATCAGTCTGAACACTAATACCAACTTCTAATGGTAGGAATGAACTATATTTAGCAACAAGCTCAACCTGTTCATCACATTTTTCTAATAAGTAGGTTCTTGTCTCCTTAATTGGTTCAGGTTCCTGTAGTATCTTAGTCAACTCAACCTTTGTCTTACCAGGGTCCATTAAATCATAATCAATAATCCTGTTAATTCTCCATTGAGTATTTCCAAACAGACCTGATATCTGTATCTTATCATTTAACTTTGTCTGTATAAACTCTTGAAATGGTAAGTTAAAATAAGCAGTTATTAATCTACTATCACTATCATATATATCAACAAAATATTCTTTCCAATATAACTCATAATAGCTACCTGTCATATTTGAAGTATTAAAACCTGTCAATTGAGAATAATAGTTATTAACATTATTCCAACTTAATACCCTCTTATCTCTATCAATAACATCACTACCATATAGATATTGAGATATTGACATACATGGGAAGGTATAAAGTTGATATGATATATCATTCTCATCTCTCACCCAATAACTTCCTTGTGTGTTAAGGATTAAACCATTGTAGTATAATATTCTTGGGTTGGTAGCAAATGGTGATTTGTTACCAGCATCATCCTGTTCATATAGATGAGGTATAATAAATCTTGGATTACCATCCACACCATCACTAGGTGTAGGTGAGAATATAGTCTCAACCTCTTTTACTTTGGATAGTATCTGTGTATCAGCATCAAACAATACCTCACCAAATATTTGGTTTTGATTGTCTTGGTATAGTTTGTTATATCTATCATCATCTTCAACATCATATAACTTCACATATCTATTGTCATTATCAACCAATGGTTGAACAACAACATCTTTACCTGTGTCTAAGAAGTTTGTCCAATCTCTTACCACAACATCAGGAGCATTTACCCAATTGTTCCATGGCTCAATGATTAACTTAACAGGGTCATCAGGGTCAGGGACAACAACCATATTATAATGTTGGAATATACCTTTTAAGAAATCCAATTGTGAAGTATCACAATTCATATTCTGACTGATAAGAACAGATGAACCAATACCAGGTTCTGAAGGTGTATCATACAATAAGAATGTTGATAAGAAGTTTATTGTAGCATCACATGTATGTATTGCAGGACATGGTCCATTATCAACAATGGTTCCTGAATGTTGTGTAAATACAGGTGGTATATCAGGGTTAGCACATATAGTTTCAGGTGAACCAGCATATACCCTTAAGGTAATTGGTGTAGTATCATCCTCACACCCATAATAAGTTATGTCAGAGTGATTATTATCACTTGATGTTATTGTGTATTGATTACAATCTATAACTCTCTTAGAAGTCCCAAAAGCTATTTGGTCTCCAACCTGCCATGTTTGACCAGGTCCTACCTGTATTGTAATATCTTTTGTAAAACTTACATTATCTACATCACATTGATATCCTAAAAATCTTTCATTGTAATAACTAAGTGTTCCACCTCTTAGTCTTGTCCATCTATCATATAAGTGATAATATGGGTCTCCTTCATACTCACAACAATCAGTTGTTGATAAAGTATAATCAACCTTAAAAGAGAAACTACCCTCTCTGTCAAATGTATAGAAACCTGTAAAACTATTATATTGGTTAGATGTATCTGATATCTCAATATCAAATACTACATTGTGGTCTCCTACAGGTATAGCATCATCAGTAGATAAACTAGCATAGAAACTAATATCATCCAATGTCTGAACCCCAAACTCACTTGAGAAGGATAAAGGCATATACAAGTTATTAAAGTCATCTGTATTCATAAAATCAGATTGGACCTCATATCCTGCTGATTCTATAATCTTCTCAATAACCTTATTAACTCTAATTGCTGGTTTGTAATACCAATAAGGTAATGCTGAACCTGGATTGTCAAATGAATAACCACTTAAGGTAAACTCAATATCAGGTATTACATCCTCATCATCATAACCATAATGTATAAATGGATATACAATATCACCATTAAACAATGCTAATGTCCATGAGTCCCTGATATTATCAAATGTTAAATCATGTGTATACTCATTGAAGTTTAAATCACATAATGTTTTTTCTGATGTCTGTGATGATAAGGAACCAACCTGTGAATATACCACAACCTCATAGTCAACCTTACCAACATTCACATACATCTTCTCCAATCTAAGTGAACCCACAATGATTACATTACCAGCATTGGTAATAGCACACTCTAAAGATTGTTTAGGGTCAAAAGAACTATCCTCAAGATTAATCTTAAAGATGTTCCCCATAACCTGATTGTTGAAAGCAGTTCCTGGTATTCTAAAAGTCTTTGTAAAGTCAGAAGCTCTCTTCTCAAACTCCTGAACTTCTAAGACTGACTTATTAAAATTGATGGACTCATTACCATAAAGGTCTAAATCCTTCCATGTATTACCTTCTCTAACTTTTAATACTAACATATATCTATATTTTAATAACCACCTAAAACTTGTAAAGTCCTAATCTCAGGTGATACTTGAACCTCCAACTTTAATTGGAAAAGTTTTTGGTTCTTCTTATTTATAATTGTGTATTTTTTATTCAATATATTTACCCTGATAAATGCATCAGTTAACTCATCATACATCATATGTTTTGGTGAGGTAAAGATATTCTCAAACCATTCTCTCTCCTCTTGGTTTATATAATCTGTTGTTAACTCATAAATGTCAGTAGCCTGTAAACTATAGTTGATAGTATCACCAAACTCTTGTTTACCTCTTACATAGGTGTCATTTAATGTTCCTAACTTATCTAAACCTGTAGACCTTGTAGTTCTCTTAACCTCTGTGGTCTTAAGACTTCTTGCTCTAAATCTGTAGTCATCCCATGTTCCAAACTTATTCAACCAAAATAATGAGTGTGCTTCATTTCTAAGTAAATCACCTGATTCAATTAAGTGTGGTTCTTGATTACCATTTATCTGAACTAAGTTTCTGTCATATAACTTATATGATTCTTCTACTCTATCACTCTCTGTTTCACCAAATAAATAACTAACCCTTACATCACCAAAGATTAAATCTTTGCTTTGCCATACTTGATAATCTGTATTACTATATGTATCTACCAACAACTCAACTCTACTCTGAAAAGATATACCAGAATCTTGGTCAGTGTTTGGAACTTCTTGAATACAATACATTCTTTTCCATCTCCCTTTATCTTCTGCTCTATACACATTCCTTCTTAAAGGACTTAAAGGTTGACCTGTAAAACCAGGAAATCCCATATATAGATTTGTATAGTTAGGATATGTTGATAATTCAGGATTATCTTTTACATATACCATCATACTAACATGAATAAACATCTTACCTGATGGTGAATCAGCAACAACACCTGAGATTCTTTGGTTAGGTCCTATTAAAGTATCAGTCTCCCTTGATAACATATAACTTAAATACCATGCTGGCATTCCTTGATAATATGATTGATACTCTGATGATAAAATAATATGACCACTATTTGGTTGAGCAGGTATGTTTCTCATATTACCTCTACCAACCTTTTGTTGATTTTGGTAATTACCTAAATAACCATATCCTTCTCCTGTGTCTTTATTCCATAAGTTTCCATTTACACCATATGTAAAATATTGTGTATCTGTTAATGTGGTGTGAAATAAACCTGCAGGGAAACTTGAACTTGGACCCCATCCATTGATGTTTGTGGTGAACTTACCAGCATTACCAACCTCTTCTTTAAGTAGGTTAAAGTTATTATCAAAATCATATAACTTAAGTTTCATTTGGTTAGCATTCTTAAGGGACTTGTCATTACCATTCATAATTCTCCATACCTTTGTGTAAATTCTAGAACTACTAATGGCAGGTAAACTACTAGCTCTACCAATACCTGTATATACACCAGGTAATAATAAAAACTCATCCATAGTAGCAGTATTAACAACAGGGTTAATTTGGAATGTCATTAATAGTTGTTCATAATCATCTCCACTATCCATAGAAATATTCTGACCAATAGTCTTAGAAGTTAATACTTCAATAACACTTCTTCCATTAACACCTGTATAATTTATACCTTCAAGACTTCTACCTGTTAAACTCTTTACCTCCTCATAGGTAGCAAATCTACTTTCATCAAGGTTATAAACCTTTAATGATGGTGCTAAGTTAAAGTTATATCTTGTTGTTGTTAAGTCATATTCTTCAGGTAAGTTTGAATCTAAACCAACAATTATTCCTGTATCATATTCATCATCTTGAAGTATAGCAAAATTATTACCCTGTGCTAAATTAGCAATAACAAGATTTGGGTCCCATTCAGGGTCTTCATATATGTTAACTTCATACTCCCATGCAGTTCCTGCATTTTCTCTATAGATATACATACCTAACCATAAACCATTAGGATTATCAAACTCAAAAACCCCTGTATCTGACATATACCCTGAATCATAGATTATATCACCATCAGTTGGTAATCCTTGAGCTGCATATGTTAATACAAATCTATCAGGGATATCAAAGAACTCCCATGTAAATCTATAAAAACCTGCTTGAGTATAAACTTGTGTATAAGGGTTTGCTCCCTGTTGACCTGAACCACTATATGTATTAAGTAATGGACCTTGACCTTGACCTGTTCCACCAATTGGTGGTATATTACCTTGAAATCCTTCTACATTATCATATTGAGCTTTTGCATAACATGAGAATGTTGATGCTTGAGTGTTTGGTGAATTAGCATTTTCCTTATGGGTTGTAAGTTTCTCAATATCTTTAAATGAATTTAGGTTATTAAACCCTACCCAATTCTTATACACTGAATTATCATCATTACTTTGTGCAATATACCTATAAGTTAATAACTCAGCTGGTCCTCTATAATCACATATCTTATCACCTTCCATATATTTTACTCCATCAGGAGTAAACCTTCCAGCTACATTATACATAATATTTTCACCACCATATGTAAAATCTCCATCATAAGCATCATTAGTTATATTAACTCTACTACCTTCTTTAAAGGTATTGTATTTAACATATTCCCAACCTGTCTCAATCTTTCTTTGATTAGATTTACTAACACCTTCTCCTTGACCTGTAAACCTACCATCTCCATAAATTTCATAATCAAATCCAAATGTGTCATATATTGGTTGGTTAAATACAGGACTATTAGGTTGGTATCTTACCTCATCAACTAATAAACCTGATGGGTCATAAAATTCATAACCTATGGTTTGTATTCTTTGTCTATAATTATTATATGGTTCAATCCTTCCAAATGGTTCTACAACCTCATCATCATTAGAGAAGTTTCTACCAATGGTTGCTCTATCATAGTTAGCAGGGTTTTGATTGTTATTATCACTTTTCTTATTCCATAATGTAATATAGTTGGTCTCATAGAATGAAGCACTCTGTGGTATACCCTCAAACCTTAATCTCTTTAAAGGTCTATGTGATAACTCCTTAATATTATCATTAACATATAAGGTGTTGTATTGATTACCACTTAAGGTTTCATAATAATTACTACCACCATCATATCCTGCAGTATTCATCATACCCTTATTAATCCTTTCTAAGACATCTAAATGATTGGAACTGAACTGAACATTACTTAAGTCTCCTGATGCTCTTAAAACCTCCTCAGAATTAGCATCCATAGCATGATATGATGAATACCATGATGACACATATACTGCTGGTTCTCCTATACTATCAAACCCATCAAATATGGTTAATGCTCCATTTACCTTATACTCCTCACCTGCTAATATCTTAACAGATTTCATTACAAGATAATTTGTATTTACAATATACAATTGTGTGTTTGTCTGTCTATCTTCATCAGGTGATGGTCTTGGTGTTAAGTGGTTAAAGTTATCCTCAACATAGTTCTTAAGAATATCTGATATCTCAACAGATGCATAGTTGAGGTAAGATGCTAAAGACTTAACCCTTGCAACCTTTTCATCATTAATGTATATATCAAATAAGAACCTATGGTTAGGTTCTGCAGTTTTATCTGATAGAGTTGTGGCTCCATTTATACTATATGCTGGTTGGATAAAGGATGGTTTCTTATACACATCTCTACCATCTGTTCCATAATTAGTTGTTATCATAATTAGTTATTATTTATTTCTGTTATTAGATTGTCTATTATCTTATTCATATCATCAGCAAACCCCTGTTCAAGTCTCTGTTCATATGATGTTTCAATTAGTTTCTGTGCATAATCAAAAGTAGGGTCCAATATTGGTCTTGCTCTTAATCCATACTTATATATGTTTTTAATGATACCAAATCTATATTTGTATAAACCTTTTCTTTGGGACCACTCTGTA
>Ga0228635_1001010_pt1 | contig 14909 bp, 12 predicted proteins | sample 44DmetaG_FD_182699 | JGI IMG/M metagenome (GOLD analysis project Ga0228635, IMG submission 182699) | Seawater microbial communities from Monterey Bay, California, United States - 44D | ecosystem: Environmental > Aquatic > Marine > Coastal | place: USA: California | collected 2016-09-30 | reverse complement strand
ACTTCTACCTGCAGCAGCAGAGAACCCCTTGGTATATTGTCCTAATTTAGCCAAGTATAAATCCCAGCTAGGGTTATCTCCTTGAGAATACTGGTTTCCCATGGCGTCGTATGTTCCAGCAAATACTATTTCATGACTAGAACTAAGACTACTATCATGAAAATGGTTTTCGAATAAATAAACAGATACTCCTTCGGCTTTAGAGTTTTCAGTACTAAAATAGTCATTGGTTAGTTTAGCAACAATCTCTGTATCTTCTGAGTCTACATTAAAACTATAGGATGTCCAATAATACTCTTGAGCTTTTAAACTTACAGTTGTTAAAATAAAAAGTGTAAAAATTAAAATAAATTTTTTCATAATTGAATTGTTTTTAAAATTAAAGATCCTAAAACTACAAAATATTAATTGTAAATCAAAACTAATTAATTTTAGTAATGTAATCTGATAATTAGTTTTAGCCCCAAATTAAATTTGGATAAAATTTTCTTAGAAAAATAGTTAAGGTATTAATTAGCAGAAAAAAACCCTTACAGGAATGTAAGGGTTTTTTATTGTACTCGAGATTTAAAAATCAATACAAACTAGATTTTCATATTTAACTAATTTAAACTGATTTTTTTTAATTTTATTAAACTTGATTACTACAATATCTAGGTATTGTATTTACATTAAATTCTTTTAAGACATTTACCCCACAACACTATAAAAACACCAAATCTCAACGAATTACAAAATATTTGCAGTAAATAAGGTTGTTGGAAATTATTTATATTTGAATAAAAAATTAATCTTATTACTATGAAAAAACTTACTATTGTTTTATTGCTATTAACTAGTTCTGTCTTTGGTCAGAAGCTAGTTGACTCATTGTACACATTTAAAGTTATGGACAACGAGGTAATATGGCAGAAAATCTTTAATTCTGAAACAGATAAAATAATACTATTTAAAAAATAAAGTATTCTCTATGAAAAAATTTGAAAACGTATTAATTGAAAAAGACACAATAATGCTGTCTTCAGAGTTCATAAAGATTCAAGGTTTTGATTGTAAACATGAGGTTTGGAAATGGGATGGAATTAAAGCTGAATCTTTAGTTTTTTACAAATATGATTTTGATGAACCATATGAAATAAATATTTTAAAAATTGTTGAAAATTACATCCATGATAATTATCAGTCTTCAAAACATACTACTAAAACAAGTGGTGATTATATCTTTTTTAATTATAATTTTTCAGATGAATAGTTAGTCGATATTGTTCGATAGCTGATGATGAAATATCTAAAATTATGAAAGAAGAAGGTGTGAAGTTTGCCTTTGTACTGATATGAATTTTATTAAAAAAAAGAAAATCATATATCAGTATGTATTATTTTAATTATTCAATAAATGTAAATATTGTATATTTATTGCATTATAAGATATATCTTTTAAGTAATAAATAAATGGAGATTAGAATGAATGATGATATAAGTTATTTTGAAGCTGACGACTATGAAGATAAATACATGGAAGTGGCACTCACAGATGCAGAAGATAACGAATATATATATTGGGTTAGTCTAGATCTAATTTCTGAGGATGAAGGCAATGAAGACATCGCTATAAAAATAGCTAAGGCGAAACATTCTAGTTTGAAATTACCAGATATCCCTGAAGACGATGATGACGATGAAAACTTTGAACCCAAAGCTGTTGCTTATCCTCCCTTCAGTCGTGATGGAGATGAGTTTACTTTCATCAAAGAATAAAATTAAGATTACAATAATCACATTAATACTAAATCAAGGAGAAGGCATATGTCTAAAAGTATTGTAGTAGTAAATGGAAATTCATATTACTGCGATATTTATATTTCTGCATCTGATGGAGTGGTAAGTGAGATAATTTTATATACAGTTGTTCAGGCGGAGGATGGAGACATCTGGTTTGGTGCTTACTATGGGTCTGTTGGAGGTGGTGAAAACGACGGTGGTTTCTTTCGGATGGATATTGAAAGCTCGACTTCAGAGTGTCTTGACTACGATGAAGTAGATGGCATTGAGGAGGAAAACCCATTGCATTCATCTATACTGAATGCGTTGATGCAAAAACTTTGGACACTTGTTGATGATGAAGATGGTGAAGTTGATCTTTACACAACGGATCAAGGATCAAAATTGTACGTTCCAGATGAGAGTGGAGTTTGGATGAGTTCAATGTTTGATGGCGATTCATTTGATCAAATATCTGATGAGTGGAAGCTTGGATTGGCTTTTGAGAGCTAGTGTGTATTATTCAAAACTTAAAGCTTTAGTACTTCCTTTTAAATTAAATTCAAAAATTCTTATTTAGGTACTAAATTAGGTACAATTTTTAAAAATAAAAACCCTAAATCCTTCATAATAAAAGGGTTAAGGGTTTTTTATTGTACTCGAGGTGGGAATCGAACCCACACTCCCGAAAGAACTGGATTTTGAATCCAGCGCGTCTACCAATTCCGCCACTCGAGCTTTAGTAAGCGTTTGCAAATCTAAAAAATATTTTATGATTGTGGGATTTAATCTTAAAAACTCGACAAATAATTTTATTTTTGTGTATGTATCATAAAACTAACCAAAAAACACACAACTAAATGTCTAAAAAAGAATCATCTCCAAAGCTTTTTGCTTGTTCTCAAAGCACGGTATTGGCTGAAAAAATTGCAAAAGAGTATGGAGTCCCTTTAGGGAATGTAAAAACAACTAAATTTAGTGATGGAGAATTTCAGCCTGCTTTTGAGGAATCTGTTAGGGGTAGAAGAGTTTTTATCATTGGATCTACATTTCCAACCGCAGATAATTTAATGGAGATGTTATTAATGTTGGATGCAGCTAAAAGAGCCTCTGCAAGACATATAACTGCTGTTATGCCTTACTTTGGATGGGCTCGTCAAGACAGAAAAGACCAGCCAAGAGTTGCTATAGGCGCTAAGTTGGTTGCAAATTTATTGCAGGCAGCCGGAGCTACTCGAATTATGACGATGGATTTACATGCAGATCAAATTCAAGGATTTTTTGAAAAACCAGTAGATCATTTATATGCATCTACTATTTTTATGTCTTATATCAATGATTTAAAATTAGACAATCTAACAATTGCATCTCCAGACATGGGTGGGTCAAAGAGAGCCTATGCTTATTCTAAATATTTAATGTCTGATGTGGTTATTTGTTATAAGCAACGAAAGAAGGCTAATGTTATTGGTCACATGGAACTTATAGGTGACGTTAAAGGTAAGAATGTTATTTTGGTAGATGACATGATAGATACAGGAGGAACACTTGCAAGAGCGGCAAATTTAATGATGGAAAGAGGAGCTTTGAGTGTGAGAGCAATATGTACTCATCCGATACTTTCTGGAGACGCTTATGACAAGATTCAAAACTCTAAATTAACCGAGTTAATTGTATCAGATACCATTCCATTAAAGAAGCAGATTTCTAAAATAAAAGTTGTAACTTGCGCGCCCTTATTCGCTGATGTTATGAACAAAGTTCAGAACAATACATCGATAAGTGACAAATTTTTAATGTAACCAAATTTTAAGTAAAAAAGTAATGAAATCAATTACAATCAAAGGATCAAAAAGAGAAAGCGTGGGCAAAGTAGCTACAAAAGCCTTACGTAATGCTGGTATGGTTCCTTGCGTTATATACGGAGGAGATAAGCCAGTTCATTTTTCTGCAGAAGAAAAATCATTTAGCAAGTTGGTGTACACTCCTAATGTGTATACAGCATTGATTGAGCTAGATGGAAACAAAGTTTTGGCTATCTTACAAGATATCCAATTTCATCCTGTAACAGATAGAATCTTGCACATAGATTTTTATCAACTATTTGATGATAAAGAAGTAGCTATGAATATTCCAGTAAAACTTACAGGAACATCTCCTGGAGTTCTAAATGGAGGTTCTTTGCGTTTTACAAACCGTAAGCTAAAAATTAAGGCACTTCCTGCTAAATTACCAGACTTTGTAACTGCTGATATTTCAGAGTTAAAAATTGGTAGTAAATTATTCATAACCGAATTGTTTAATGATGACTATACATTCATGCATCCAGACAATACTGTAGTTGTTCAAGTTAGAACTTCACGTAATGCTGTAGATGATGAAGTAGCAGAAGAAGGTGCAGAAGAAGGTGCTGAAGCAGCAGCTGAAGCAACTACCGAAGCAGCAGCTGAATAGTGTGATATTTTTTCAGAAACAGAAGAAATAAAAAATACAAATAAATTGAAAAGCGTTACATAATTGTAGCGCTTTTTTATTTTCTTATTTTTACACTATGAGTTTTTTTAAATTTTTCACCAAAAAAGAATCAAAAGCAAATCTAAATAGTATGAGAAAATTTTTAATTGTTGGTCTTGGTAACATCGGTGAAAAGTATGTAAATACTCGTCATAATATAGGGTTTCAAATTTTAGATGCATTAGCAAATGACCAAGGCGTAAGATTTGAAACAGAAAAACTTGGAGATATTACTCGATTTAGACACAAAGGGAAATCTTTTATATTGCTGAAGCCCAGTACTTTTATGAACTTAAGTGGAAAAGCAGTAAAGTATTGGATGACCAAAGAAAAAATTCAATTAGACAATATTTGTATTGTAACTGATGATAAAAATATTGATTTTGGTACTATAAGAATAAAAACCAAAGGTAGTGCAGGTGGACACAATGGATTGAAAGACATTCAAGAAAAACTTCAAACACAACAATATAATCGCTTTCGCTTTGGCATTGGAGAGAATTATTCAAAAGGGAACCAAATAGATTTTGTCCTAGGTTCTTGGTCAAAAGAAGAACAAAGTCAGCTTATAGAAAGAATTCCAGTGGCTACAAAAGCCATCCTATCTATTGGTACTGATGGTATTAACAATACCATGAATATGTTTAATGGAAAATAATTAAAGTATTTGTTACTACAATAATAGTTCGGTCTTATGCTATATCCTCTCTAAACTAATATTCATATTAATTAAAGACGTTATTTCTCCAACAGTTTCTTCTACTTGCTGAGAAAGAGAAATAGAATTTTCATTAAAATCAGTAACATTAAAAGTACCAGACAATAGTGCTTGATCTTGAATCATGAAAGTAATGGTATTCTCATCTGAATTAACGGAATAAGATCCTGAATCATTAAATACTATAATTTCTGTATTTGTGACTGGTGGAGTTGCCACAGGTGTAACAGTTGATGTAACTCTATATTGACCTCCTGCAGTGTATGTTCCATTTGCATTAAAAACAACATCCACTTGAAATGTATCACCATCAATTGTTGTGTTTGATATGGTGACTGGAACTCCAGCTACTTCGGCAGAAGATTCTATATCTATATTTAAAATTGTGATATTATAGTTTCCAGCTAAACTTTCATTGGTTAAATTTAATTCTGGTTCATAAGAATTATCTGAACAACTAAGTAGGGTTGTGGTGATAAGAGCAATTAAAGTAAATTTAAATATTTTCATAGGTGCCATTTTTATCAAATATAATTGTTAAATCAACATCAAACCATTGAAGTTGTTTTTATTTATAAAATTAATTTTCACTTGCAAACCATTCTGCAAAAGAGCTCTCTGTTTCTTGTAATTTTATTGAAAATAGAGAAATATTTTCTGGAAGTCTTTTACTGATTTTTTCTGCAAAGTCAATCACCATCATTTCTGTTGTAGGTTGATAGTCTACCAATATCACATCATGGTCTCTTTCACTCAAGAGTGTTGCTAATTCTAAATGAGGGGTGTTTTTATTAAAAACAGTAGCATGATCAAATTTATCTACAATTTCCTCTTTTACAATTTTTTTTAAATCGGTAAAGTCAATCACCATTCCATATTTAACATGAGTGGTATCAGTTATTGGAGTTCCTTGAACGGTTACAAAGAGTTTATAGCTGTGACCATGTATGTTTTTACATTTTCCATCGTAGCCATAAAGGGCGTGACCTGTTTCAAAATCAAACTTTTTGGTAATTCTAATCATACTCATGTAAATATTTTTTTCAAAATTACTTCTTTTCAACCAAGGGTAAAAACTTTCTTTTAAATTTCATAAGTATTGGTAACCCCCTAGCGATCATCCAAAACAAAAAAGAAAACCAAATACCAAGTAATTCTAAATTATAAGTGTCAAAAATTAATAGGGATGGTATAAATACAAGTAGAGTAGAGAAAAGTAGTAGATTTCTCAAAAATGCAGTAAATCCCATTCCTTTAAACATTCCATCAAAAATAAATGTAATAGCACATACAGGCTGCATCAATAGTATGAGCCAAAAAACATCATAGAAACAGTTTAGTACAGCTGTATCTTGAATAAATATTTCACCGATTGTATTGTAAAATAAGAATCCAACTCCAGTAAGAAATATTCCTGCAAAAAAACCATATAGGACCAGTTTTTTTCCAAGTTTCATTAAAGTGTCGTATTCTTTTGCTCCTAATAATTTTCCTGATAAAATGTTACCTGCACTTGAATACCCATCAATAAAAAATGCCCCAAACAACCATAATTGAATACCAATTCCGTAAGCGGCCAATTGGTCTGAACCATAACTTGTAGCTTTATAAACCGCAAATATTAATGCCGCATTAAGAGCAATAGTTCTTAAGAATAAGTCAACGACCATTTTAATTAATTTCGGTATTTCTTTGTTAAAAGGGAGTGTAAATTTTAGACTTATGGATGTTTTTTTATGCAATAAATATCCTGCTGCTAAAGCCATTGCTATTTGAGATATGACACTAGCATAAGCAGCACCTTTAACATTCATGGCAGGGATGATTCCTTGAATACCGTAGACAAGAATCCAATCAAATATAATATTTAAGATAGCTCCAAGTAATGCGATAAGCATTGGTTGAAGTGTGTTTTGAAGCCCTCTAAAAGTTCCGAAAACAGTAAAAACAAACAATGTAAAAGGCAATCCAATGATTCTAATCTCATAGTAATCTACAGCATAAGTTAATATGTTTTGATCAGCTCCAAATGCTTTGAAAATAAATTCTGAAAAAGGATAGGTAAGTATAATGATTAAAAACCCTAACCCTACAACTATACTCATAGCTTGTGCTGGTAGTGTTTTAACTTTTTCTAATTTATTAGCTCCTAAATAGGTAGATATTATGGATGAAACTGCACTTCTTGTTTGAGCAAAAACCCATATGAGCATAGATAAAAAGGAACCTACAATAGCAATTGCACCTAAACTCTCTTTAGCATTGTAATCTATGTTCCCAATTATAGCAGTATCTGTAATTGATATTAGAGGTTCTGCTATACCTGCAATTAAAGCAGGTATTGCAAGTTTGTTAATCTTATTAAAACTAATATCTGTTTTCAAAAAGAATTCTATCTTAAACTCAAAGTTACAATTTGAGGATGGAAGAAAATTATATCATTCAAAAAAATGTACCTTTGTAATGAAAAATAAATTCTCTAGTCTCACCCAATTTAAAGATTTATGAATCATATTTTAGTTCCAATAGGTTCAAATGAAAATGCCTCCAATACATTACAATACGCTATAGATTTTGCCAAAGAATTAAGTGCTGAGGTATTTGTCTTTAGAGCTTATAAAGTGTTGTCTAAAGCAGGTACATTAATTAATGTAAATGATATTTTAGAAAGGGAAACCAATCTCTATCTAAAAAGTATAATTAGTAATGTAGATACAAAAGGGGTATCTGTTAAAATGATTTCTGTAAAAGGAGGAACTATAGAAAGTATTCATTCTGTAAAACACGAATTAGGTTTAGATCTCATAGTTGTAGGTCCACGAAGTAATTCCATTAAAGAAGAAGTTTTTTTAGGGAGTACTTCAGGGAGTATTGTAAAGCAAACAGATATACCAGTATTAATAGTTCCAGAAAATTATAAATTTAATCCATTTAAGGTAGTGCTAACTGCCTTTAAATCTGGCAAATTAGATCAAACAGGGGTGTTAACTCCTTTGCAACTAATCAAGAAATTTTTTAATTCAAAAATAAACTTGTTGTTGGTAAAAACACCTGATTATAAAGAGGAAGATTTAACAGTTGATGACTCTCTAATAGCAATTCAAAATACTTTTAATACGTCAGAAAATGTGACTACTTTTCAAGGAGTTTTAGAACACTTTCAATCCAATAACCCTGATTTATTGTGTGTTTTCAGACGAAAAAGAGGTTTTTTTCAAAAACTTTGGGAAAAAAATACTGTTTTGAAATCAGAATTTCATTGTTCTATACCACTGTTAATTTTAAGTGGTAGACAGTAATGGGGCATTAGCTCAGTCGGCTAGAGCGCTACGCTGGCAGCATAGAGGTCATCGGTTCGAATCCGATATGCTCCACTATAGTAATCTCAAATTCTTTAATTTAACTATTATTGCACCACGGATTTTAAGTGTACTAGATATGTACTAAATTTAAATTATTGATTAGTTATTTTTGTTATATCCCCAATATATTATTTGTTGATTAATAAAAACTTATTTATGAGGGTTATTACTTTTTTTTCGTGTTTTCTTTTATTTTTAAATAGTTCTATTTCCCAAAATAACTTTGATGTTAATATAGAAGGATTGGCAGTGGGTGATTCAATTAGGGTTATTTTACAAAAAGGTGTAGAAAGTCAGTTCCAGGAATGGGCAGTAAATCTAGATGACAACCCAGTTGCTGTTAGTTTTGACTTAAGTGAAGGGCAGTGGGCATTATTTTTGGATGGTACTGGTTATTATTATCCTTCATCTCAGTTAATTGATATTCCAGACGATACAAGTGCCACCTTCACACTAACTCCAGCATCAGGTGAAGATTATAGTTATACCTGGCAAGATGATGACAGTTATGTAGGACATGCTACTCAGGTCTATATCAATGAACCCATAGAGATTATTGTATTAAACGATACGGTTCCAGTACCGGACGATTATTCATCAATAAAATTAAGAAATGAATATGGTATTGTATTATCTGATGAAGAAGAACCTTGGTCTATGGATGATAGTTACAGGTTATATAAAATGTTTGAATCACTTCCTTTTAACCCATTTGGAGAAGGTAATGAGGTTGATTTTGAATCAGGAGAAAACGTTAGAGGAATTTTCACCTTATCAAATGATATTCTAGATAGAGATTTAGAATTATCTATTGAAGATGATATTAAGATAGCTAGGGTTGGTAAAGATGCTTTCACTTATGCGACTCCTCAAATTGTAACTATAGATGGTATAAAAGGAAAGTTTTATTCAAAAAGATTATACAAAGCTATTGTTAATTTTATTACTGATTTTGCTTCTGACGACGAAATGGTTAATTGGATTGCCCAGGAGAGTTTTGGTGTCAGATTTATGTTACCTGATCAAGAGACAGAAGATTTAATGGGTGAGGATTCTTCAAATTTTCAAGAATTTTTTGATGAAGAGAAAATGGAAATATTAGCAATGTTTGAAGAATTACCTGATGGTTTTCATAAACAACAAGGATTACAATATTTAGTTAGAAGAGTTAACGGTCAGGACAATCCACAATATCCAGATGCAGCTGCAATTGCATGGACTTCTTTTAATACAATAGAATGGATGAGTAAGGCATTCACTGGAGAAATAAATGACGTTAGAAGATTAATTTTACATGAAAAAGCTCATTTTCTGTGGGCATATTCTTTTGATCAAGAGCTTAAAGATGATTGGACTGAAGTTGGCGGATGGTTTGAGGATCCTTCCTCGGCATCAGGATGGTCTACGTCACAAACTACAGGTTTTGTTTCTCCATATGCTCACCTTTTAAATCCAAATGAGGATATGGCTGAGTCTATTGCCTATTATCTAACAAATCCAGATGCATTATTAACAGTATCTGTTCAAAAATACGAGTTTATAAGAGATAGAATTATGCATGGTACTAGATATGTAGCAATGATTCCAGAGGAGTTAACTTTTACGGTGTATAATTTGTTTCCAGATTATGTATTTCCGGGAAAGGTAACTAAAATGGAAATTGATGTTACAGGTGCGCCAGAGGAAGATAAACAAGTGACCATAAGAGCAACTTTAAACTCTATAGATCCAACACTAGATGGTGCAGCTAGTGGTTATATTCGACTATCTTCTACTTCTGGAACAATTCACGATATAGGGATGAGTACTGAGAACGGACAAGCATTAGATTCAATATTAGTAGGGACAACAACCTTTTCAAAACTTGAGAAAAGTGGTTATTGGAATTTAACTTCTTTTAATATCTCTGATCAGGTAGGTAATCAAAGATACGAGAACACTTCTACCATTGGATGGAAATTATATTTAGAAAACCCATTAGAAGATACTTTGCCTCCATCTTGGAATTATGATTTAACAATGGAGGTTCAGGAAGGTTATTTTAGTCCTGAATATGATACTCAGCCAAGTGATGAAGAAAACGGTGTTTTGATGCAGGCAATAAAATATGCTTACACTGTATATGATAATAGTCCAATGAATAGAGCAATCACAAGAATTTTTCATCCAACTCTAGATGATCCTGACGCAGAGGTTTATGAAAAGCAAATTCAAGGAAATCCCTCAAATTGGGGTACGCCCGAATGGGAAGAAGATTACGATAGTGATAAAAATTTCGAACAATATTTAGCCATTCCAGAATGGTTTCCATCTGGGTACTATGCAGTTTCTATGATTAACATGGGTGATTCAGGAGGAAATTACTCTAATACATATTTTGTAAATGATACAGCAGATTATCACATACCAGAAAGTCGGAGACTCAAAGAATTTAAGGATGTTAGAGATAGTATTTATGTGGAAACATTATATCCAGATTATATTAGGCCTGAATTAGATTTAAATAATATTACAATTATAGCAGAACCAACTAATCCAGAAGCTCCAAACGGGGAAACTAGAGTTGATATTACTATGATTGCAAGAGATTTATCTGATTATGAAGGACACGAATCTGGTGTGGCAACAGTTGGATTTGTACTAAGAGATCCATTAGGAAATGATTTTGGATTTCAAACAGGTAATTCAACTATGAACCACCCTGAATTAGATATTTATGATTTTAATCCCGATTTAAATTCTAATTGGGCTGTCTATCATTTTGATTTAGTGCTTCCTGCTGGTTCAGCACCTGGAATATGGGGGATGGCATCTGCGGATATTCGAGATAAAGCAGGAAATATAAAACGTTATTCTTTTGTAGAATTAGTGAGATTTGATATTATTGAGTCCGATGTAGAACTAGACGAACCTCTTGCTGCAGAAATTTTAAGTGACTATGTAAATGCTTCAAATGTAGAGAATATATCTGCTACAATCAGTTGCTCCCCATGTGAAGGCTTAAATTATCTCTATACGATATACAGCTTAACTGGAGGTGCGGTAGTTCAAGGAGATGGAGTTTTTGAGGAAGACAGTATAGATTTGAATGAAATTAATACTTCAGGCGTATTGGATGGTACTATTATGTTTACTGTCCAAGTAACAGATACAGAAGATCAACTAATAGCAACATTAAGCACAGAATATATTAAAGACACTTTTTATCCTGCTTCTTATTATTCGAGTTCTAATATTCAAGACCAAGGAACAAGTAGTCTAGATGATATTATTATTGATGTAGTTGTCGAAGAACAAGATATAGGAGGTACTTATGATGTAACCATCGAAAATACAGATTCTTCAGGTAGAATTACCTCTATTTTTCTTGAGGGTTCTATTGATGAAAGTAGTTTCAATATAGAGGGAATAGATTTTGCTTCTTTGGAAGATGGGTATTTCAAAATTGAATTAATTGTCACAGACTTAGTAGGAAATGTAGGTGAACCTGAAACAAAATATTATCTCAAAGAAAATGGTGTTATTTATTTTTATGGAACAAGTCTTGGAACTTCTAATATTGATTTGCTTCAAAGTGATGTTGAAATATACCCTAATCCAACTCAAAATATATGGCAAATAAATTCCTCTAAAATCATTTCTTCTGCTAATATATATGATCTTCAAGGAAGACTTGTAATTTCAAATATTCCAAACTCAAAAAGTGTTCAACTTAATTCTCAAAAGTTAAGCTCTGGAATATACATCGGAGTTCTTAATAAAAGATTTATTATTCGCCTCATCAAAAAATAATAGCTATAGATATTAAAGAGGTGATTTTTTAAATACAAAAACCCAGATTAGTTCATAAAGTTCTTTTTTGGGTTTTTTAATCTCTTCGGGTTAAAATATTAGTTGTGAAGGTTTCAATTATTATAGACAAGTTTTAGCAAAAATTCAAATATAATTCTTTAATTATTTTATTGAGATTATTCATATCAACTATGAATAAGACACGGTTTTAGGCTCTTTAAAAGAAACCTCAGGATGGTAAATTTCTTGAAGAAGATATTTTATTTGTTCTATAAATTCCTCTAATTTTTCTTCTGTGACAGTATGATCAGAACCTCTTGATTTTGAGGAAAAATTCACTTTTAATAAGCCACTTTTTAGATTTTTAAAAGAGATAATCCCTGCTTCTAAAGGTTTTTCCTTATCAAAAGAACTCTGTTGAGAATACATGTAAGCATATAATAAAATTTGAATTGCTTTGCTATACTTAACTGTTTGTATTTCTTCAAAATTTACTACTTTTAAATCTCCTGCTTTTACATTGCCTGTTTTGTAATCTATGATTCTTAAAGTACCGTTGTATAGGTCAATTCTATCTACAATTCCTCTTATTTTAATTGGAAAATTTATATTTGGAACAGATATTAGCGTTTCTAAATTCAATTCTGTCCCTATAATCTTTAACTGATTACCTTCATTTAAGTCTTTTTTCTCCATTGTTAGAAATCGTTCTACAAAGCGTTTAGATATTTCAAAAGAGATGCGATTTTTTCCTGTAAGGATCTCTCCATTTTTAAAATGTTTAAAAAAGTATTTTTTAACAATCTCTTTATGCTTTTGAAGCATTAAATCAATATGACTACAGGTTAAAAAGGTGTTTATGTATGGGGTATATAATTCATCTAAAGTATCATGCACAACAGTTCCCATAGTGTTAGCAGCAATGGTTTCCTCTACCGATTCTATTTCTTTAATATGAAGTATTTTTTGTTTGTAAAAAGCGACTGGATTATACAAATAGTTGGTTATGGTTGATGGAGAAATTCCTTTAAAAGCCAATTCTTTAAGTACTTTAAGAACCTCTTCATTTTTCTCTATTTCTGTTAGTTCCTTTTTATCAGTAGTAATTTTGGGAGCAATAAGTTTATTTGTGAGAGGAGCCTTTATTAATTCTAATTGAGAGATAAATCTACTTTTTTCTCCTCCTCCAAAAGTATCATTTTCTGTATTATATAGTAAATAAATATTCTTGGCTCTTTGTAAAAGTCTGAAAAAGTGATATGAATAAATAGCATCTTTTTCTCTGTAAGTTGGCAACCCAAATTGAACCTTTACATCAAAAGGGATAAATGAATTTTGTGTAGCACTAGAAGGAATGATATTTTCATTAACAGAAGTGATAATTACATTTTCAAAATCTAAAACTCTGGTTTCTAACATTCCCATTAATTGCAAACCATTTAATGGCTCACCCTGAAAAGACATTTTTTCATTAGCTATAATTCTTTTGTAAAATTGATAAATTGTTTTTATGTTTTGAAAATATTTCTTTGTCTTATTTAAATTAATCAATTGATTAAATGCATTATGAAATCTGTATAAATATTCTTTTTCTAATACTGAGACATGATCTTTAGCACCATCAAGGAGATTTAATATTCTTGTCATAAAATCCTCTACGGTAATAAAAGGCTTAAATATGGCTAGTAGTAAAGAACTATTTTTTTTATCTAGAGAGTTCAAATAAGATTCAATAGTAGAAACATCTATGAACGTATTGTTCTGATTAGAAATATTGTTTTCAATAGTTAAAATTGTTTCTGAAGCGTCTCCGTTAACTAGTTGGTAAATAACAGGATTTTTAAAAAATCGAATAACATCTTTATGGTAAAATTTATTCGAAGCGCTTTTTTGCAAGGTGTCTTGGGTAATAAATAATTGAAAAATAGATGTTATTAATTGTGATGTAGGAACATTTTGTAACGGGTATCCCATCGTTATATTAATGCCACTTACATTTTTTGGAATAGAGTTTAATGCAACAGATAACAAAGATTCATCTCCTAAAACTAGTGCTGTACTTTCATGATTATTTAATTTTTCTAAAATTTCTCCAGCATATTTTAACTGAGAAATATTTTTAGGGGCTCCAATAATTTCAATATTTTTTTGAGAACTAAAATTATTAGCAATTAATTTAAGTTTATTTTTTTCAAAATAGCTCCATTCTTTTTTATATTTCCTGATAAAGCTTCCGGCACTATGAGCTGTATCAAAAAAAGCAGCATCTATGTCCCAATAAATTTCAGAGCTTTGATTGTCTAAAATTATCTTAAACAGTGTTTCTTCAGCTTTATTGAGTGCGTTAAATCCAATAAAAAAGAATTTTTTATGGCTATTTTTTTCTAAGAATTGATAAACTCTTTTTGTAGCCTCCCTATACATAAGGCCCTGGTATCCCACTTTTTTTTCTAATAGAAATAAATAGAATTTAGAATAATAAACTCCTAACTTCTCCATATAAATAAGATGATCTTTTATCAGTTCAGTTTCTTTAAACTCACCTTTAACAGACCACTTTTTCATTCTTTGAATATCTCTTAAATAGGTGAAAATATCGTTGGAGTTAACAAGGTATTGATCAATTTCATTAAAATCCTGAAGAACAACAGAAGCCCAAGAAGAAAAAACATCAAAAGTATCTGGATGTTTCTCTATTTCGCAATAGATTGAATAAAAATGAAATAACAATTGAATTGAATCAGCTTTGGTTATTTCTGATA
>Ga0228635_1000987_pt1 | contig 15232 bp, 9 predicted proteins | sample 44DmetaG_FD_182699 | JGI IMG/M metagenome (GOLD analysis project Ga0228635, IMG submission 182699) | Seawater microbial communities from Monterey Bay, California, United States - 44D | ecosystem: Environmental > Aquatic > Marine > Coastal | place: USA: California | collected 2016-09-30 | reverse complement strand
CAAATACCGGTGAAATATTTATAAGGCAAGGAGCTAATTTAACACCTGGAAATGTTTCAATGACTATAACGGTTTTTGAAAATGGAATAGAAAATATAGTAGATTCAGATGGCAATAAACCATTCACAAATAAAGAAATTAGAATAGTAGTTAGTATAGGTCAGACATCAGGGTTTAAAACAGTTTATCTCACACCAGATATTGACCCTAGTCCTTGGGAAGGTATAGGTGAATTTGAATCCTCTTCGGATGCAGAGCGACGAACTTCTGTAGCCGTATCACACAACGGTGAACAAGATCTTCCAGAGAAAGGTAATTTAATTATGATTGGGAACAGAGACGCTCCTCAAGGAGGCTTTCAGCCTTTCGTAGGCAGAAATCTATGGTGGGGTGTTACTACTGAGACTGGGGAATTTTCTCAGGAAATAGTTCAAGTAGATTCACAGGGTATTGTTATTGCAACAGATGGCTTGTAATTATTAATAAATAAATAAATTAACACGTAATATTATTATTATGGCGTATACATTAGAAATATCATATTTCAATTCTGTAGTAATAAAACCACATACAGATTTAGTTACAGGAGTGTTTAGTGGAGGAGGACCCCCTGGCATAGACTTCAATGATTTTAATGCAGCAGTACAAGCTTCAAATTGGCACGTAGAAGAGTCTAGGATCAAAGGTGGGTTTAACGAAGATTCTATGGGTTATGGTGTTAAAGCGTACGCTACCGACGAAAGTTACGATTTTAATCACAGATTTAATGCAATGATATATTCTGGAATATTTAATTCTAGAACAGATATAAACCAGACAAATGAATTCAACTCTTCTGAGCCTATAACTAGGGCTGTAGATGCTTCTGATGGTAGTATTCAAAAGTTATATGCTGAAGATACTAACTTAATTATATTTCAAGAGAACAAAGTTAGCTCGGCTTTAATAGATAAGGATGCTGTTTTTACAGCAGAAGGTTTAGGATTAACAACATCTGGAGTTAAAGTTATTGGCCAGATTGTTCCTTATTTAGGAGAGTATGGTATAAGTAAAAACCCTGAAAGCTTTGCTGTTTATGGGTTTAGAAAATACTTTACAGATAAAAATAAAGGTGTTGTACTTAGATTATCTAGAGACGGAATAACTGAGATTTCATCTTATGGAATGCGAAGCTTTTTTAGAGATGAATTAAAAAATGCAGACAAAGCGTATGGTATGTTTGACGTGCATTCAAAAAACTATGTATTAAGTTTACAGGGATCAACTGATTCAGATTACAATAAACAAACATATTCAAACAACGCTTTTAACACAAGCATAACTCCGCTTAGAACAAATTATAAAACGCTATCTTTTGATGATAGAGTAAATGGTTGGACGTCGTTTCATACTTATAAACCTAGATTTGGAGGTAGTTTAGCTAATAAGTTTTATACTTGGAACGCTGGTGATCTTTATGAGCACTATTCAAACAATAACAAGAATACCTTCTACGGCGAATTTAACCCTAGTACTATAACTATAGTAAGTAATCAAAATCCTTCTTTAGTTAAGTATTATAAATCGGTTAATTACGAAGGAACTAAAAACTGGAAAGTTATAGAATTATTCTCTCCAGCAGACGATGATAATGATTATAATGCTTATCCTATACCTGGAAACATAACAGGTAGATATTTGTCTCCGTACGACGGAAACTTAAAGTATGTAGGTTTCACGCCTTTAGAAAAAAAATATTACGGGCAAATAAAAATCAATGATACATCGACAATATCGGGGGTTAGTGCACTGAATACAACAGGTATTAAAGGATTTTTTGCAGAAGTAACGTTTGAGCACGAGCCTGTAAACAACGATAAAATATTAAACATAACAAACCATGCTGAATTATTCTCAGTAGGGTTTAATTACGAACAATCTTTATATTAATAAATTATGGACAAAAGTGTTTTAGGCATGATAGGAGGTCAGTTCTTAGGCGGCCTTGGACAAGCTATATTTGGCGGTGCAGCTAGAAGAAAAGCAGCTAGAAGAGAAAAAGCTTTACAAAAACAACTTTATAGGTTAGAACAAAACAGGCAGGCTATTGTTAATCCTTTTGCAGATATAACAGATTTATCAAGTCAATTATCAAATCCATTTGCAAACCTACAAGTTGCTACTGAAGCAGCAGAAATGCAAGCTCAACAAACAGATATATCGCTCGCTAGCAGTTTAGATACATTAAGAGCTACAGGAGCTGGAGCCGGCGGAGCCACTGCACTAGCACAGGCAGCTTTAAGTTCTAAACAAGGTATCTCAGCTAGCATAGCGCAACAGGAAGCCAGAAACGCGCAATTAAGAGCTCAAGGGCAGCAGCAATTAGAAATGAATAGAATGAAAGAACAACAGCGAATTCAAATGGCTATGGCTCAAGGTAAGCAATTCGTATTTGGAGCTCAAGAATCTAGAGAAATGCAAAAATTAAATAGAGTATCTGCTCAATTAAGTAACGCTTCCCAACAATCAGCAGCTTATGGTTCTCAAATGATGGGTGGTATTGGTCAAATGCTAGGCGGTATTGGTAGTTTTGGATTAGCAGGCGGATTTAAGAAGAATTAAAAAGATAATTATAATTAAATAAAGATGGCAAAACAACAAACAAGAACGTCAGGAGGAGCATATCAAAACCCAACAGAAGGTATAGTAGACTACGGCGCTTTTAATAGAGGCTTGCAGGCCGGTTTAAAACCAGGACTTGATTTTTTAAAAGAACAAGAAAAAGAAGAGCCGACTTATGAGGATATTGAATTAATAAATGTAGACGCGAAATATAGCGAAGGAGGAGAGTATGGTTTAGATGAAGGAACATCTAAAAAAATAAACGATTCAATAAAAACAGCCGCAGAAGGATTAAAATATCAAACCAACCCAAAAACTGGGAAAAAAACTATTATAGACTTTAACAATAAAAATTCTGATGGAACTAAAAGAGCTGAATTACTTTTAAAAACAGGAAAAGGAATAAATGTTCTTTTTGAATCAGGTTTAAAAAACTCCGAGGTTGTTGATTTTCTTCACCAGGCTCCAGTTATAGGAAAAAATAAAAATGGTCAAAAAATTACATATAATTCAATTCTTAATACAAATTTTCAAAAATTAGCTTTAAAAGAAAACAGAAAAGGCACTGAAGGAGCTGATTTTAGCGTAGAATTTAGGGAAGTAGACGGCGTTATGACAGGAGGTGTAGTTATGGGTGGTTATTTTATACGAACTGATGATTTAACACCTGAAACTATAAGTAAATGGTTACCACCTAAAGACGATACTGACGGAAGTATAGAGGATCATTTTTCAAAAATTGGTAAAAACATTAAACCAATTACAAAAACAGTAAAAACCCAGGTAACAACAACTAAAAACGGAATAGAAACAACATCAACGAAAGACAAAAGTATAATAACCGAGGATTCTTACACCAGCATAGATACAACAACACTTAACGCTGCTAATAAAATAATCAGAGATAGTGATGCAACATTTAATGCTATTTATAGAAACATTTTATACGGGGTAGGTTCTAAAAAATCAGATACATCTTATATCAATAGCCCTAAATTTAAAAATGGGTTTACTTATGCTAGTAAAGTATATAATGTAGAAGAATTTTTTAAAATAAATAAAGAAAATGGCACTCTTGGAAACGTGCCTGATCAAGTAAAAAATGCCTTAGCCATACAGTATACGCAAGACAAGTATAAAGTAAATCAGTTTCCTAGCGCATATGTTTCCGATGAATACGGTCATCCTAGAAAAACTAGAGATTTAGTAGATGAAACAACTAAAACAAGTGAAACAACCGATAAAGTTTCCACAGTAAGTTCTGTGCAAGATATTGTAAATATATTACCTAAAAGAGAGAAAGTAGAAGGTAGTTTAACCAGAGCTAACGTTTTAGGAGGTAAGGCATTATACTACACTCAAAACGCTGGGCAACAAAGAAATCTAGTGAATACTATGAATTTGGTAATAAAACCAGGCCCTGATTCTAAATTTTATACTCCTCAAGAAGCTAAAGATATATTTTTTAATGAAAGAAGATCGCAAAAAAACGACGAAAAAGAACGGTTATATACTGATGATGATATTAAAGAAGAATGGAGCAACAAGGTCGCAAAAGGAGTTTTTACTAAAAACAACTCAAAATTACCTGCTCCTATGTGGAGACTTAAATCAGGACAACTCGAGCCGGTTATTTTAGATGCTAACCCTTATTCTGTGTTTAATTACATAACTGATAATGTAATTACTAATCCAGAAAAAGCTTTAAAAGTAAAGAATGAATACAAAAGAATGATTGAGGGCAATAATAGAAAACAATTACCATAATAAAATAAAATAAAATAAATAGTTTATGTATACATACGAAGGTTTTGAATATACTGACGAAGAAGTTCAGCAAGCTGCAAATAAAGCAAATCTTTCTATTAAAGATTATACAGATAAGAATAATATAACTTTAAAAGATAAAGATCCAGAGCCAAAAATAAAAGATGGTGACTTGCTTGATCCAAATTTTCAACAAGGCACTCCAGCGGATGCGGATGTAGTGCAGCAACCAATGACAGCATCGCAAGCAGGTTTTACGGAATCACCCTCGGTAGATACTCCTTCGGAATCACAAGATCCTGAACCTAAGAGTAAAAGATTAATTGATTTAGAAAGAAAACTAGAAAAAGCTAAAACATTTAAAACGCCGCTTAAAGGTAGTATAATAGCTGATTTAAATGATGAAATTAGAGATGCAAAGCTAGAAGAAACGCCAGAATATAAAAAAAGAAGGTATGCTATGGATGTTGCTGTTAATAGTGTTTTTTCTACAAACGGCATATATGATCTTGGCATAGAAGGGGGGAGTGTAACTGAATTAATAAATGATCCTAATTTTTCGACAAAGCTTAGAAATAAAGTGATTGAAAAGTATGAAAGTGATAGAGCCTTCGGTAAAGAAGGCACAGATTTACCTACCAGCTGGTCTATTACTACAGCTATACAATCTAAAATAGACAGCGAAATAAACAAAGAAGCAGAAGCTTTAAAAGAAGAAAGAGTAAAAAAAATAGATTATCTTCGCAAAAACAAATCGTATACTGCAACTTTGCAGGCAGGAGTAGAGCAAGACATGGTTTCGCTTACTTCTAAGCAGCAAAAAATAGCTAAAACTAACGTAGAAATAAAAAGGCTTAAAGCTATAATTAAAGACGGAAGCCTAGCTGAACAGTCAGAAGCTGCTGGCAAATTAACAAGCCTTATAGAAGAAAATAAAGCTAACTTAAAAAGTTATAATGAAAATTACAGGTTTCTTATAGATCCCAATACTGGCGAAAATTTATCTTTCTCTCAAGAAGAAAAAAATCTAATGAATAATACACCTATGTTAGATTTAGGTGATAAAATAAAAGAAAAATCAGATGATTTAAGAAAAGAAGAGCCAAATGTAATACAAGAAGCATATGTTCTGCATCATCTAGAAAGACAAAATTTAGAAAAACTAAAAAATACAATAGTTAAACTAAAACCCGATAACTTTAATTTAAGGAATATATTACAAGGAAGAGGCATTGAGCCTAACCAAGACGGTATATATGAAGCAAAATACAAAGACTTAATGGGTCTTCGTAATGTTACTGATGTAGATAAATTAATAACTGATGCTCATAGAGCTGCTGTTTCAGATGGAAGCCCTACGCTTATTCAGTCGGGTTTTAAAAACGTTTTAGATGACATATATAAAGAAACCGTCAACCTAAAAGTAGACAAAGAAGCTTTTGCTACTATGTATCTTATGAACATCGACCCAGGGAGTATAAAAACAGGAGGTATCAGTAAGGTAGGAGAGGAAATAGAAAACAAACTTGGTGAATTTTTTGGATCTTTAAGTAAATCTGTTTTTGGAGAAAAAATTACAGAATCTATAGGTACCACTAGAAGAATGGAATTAGATGCTTTAGAAAACATACAGAAAGACTTCGGTATCCCAATATCAAAATCTCAAAGAGACAATTACAAAAGATCTATAGTTACACAGGTTATAGAAGGGACAGCTGCTTTTATTCCTGAAATTGGTAAGTTTATGGCACTCGGCGCAGCTACTAATCCTATTCTAGCTTTTACAAGGTTTGGCTTGAAAATGGCAGAATATGGTAAAAAAACTGCTACAGTAAGTCAAAGGTTAAAGCATTTTGCATATATGGCTGCTTTGGAAGAAATTAAATTTAAAACAGTTACAGCGGGTCAATCACACACCGGTGGTGGTGCTGGTTTTTATAGCGGTGGCTTACTAGCTAATAAAATATTGCAAAAACTTAGATTCACCGGTAAATTAGCAGCAGCTAACCCATTCTTGGATAAAGTTGTAAAAGGAGGAATAGGTGGTACTGCGGGTAGCGAAGGAGCTTTAATAACTGAAGAAGGCATTAAAGCTGTTTTAAACAATACTGACTGGAAAGAATTTGTAAAGCAAAATTACGGTACTATGTACTACGATAATATTACCGGAGGTATTTTGTCTGATGCTGAAGCTGAGCAAAGAATTAAAGACAGCAAAGCTAACACTATGACTGATGAAAGCCTTACTTTTCAAAAAATGATAGTTAGCTTTGGTCAATTTTCTATGATCCAGGGCTCTAAGCTTAAGAAGTATGACTTTATGTCGATTGCTAAAAAAAGAAATTTACATAAAGATATAGTCAATAAATTAAATGAACAAAACGAGAAAGGCGACTTAAAAATTCAAGGATTAGAAAGACAAAAAAAAATTAATATAGCAACAGTTCTTAAAACAGATTTAATTCAAGCAGATAAGTCTTTTTATGATCAAGATGTTAGCGGTTTAGTAAATACCATAAAAAAAGCTAAAAATAATATTTTATCAGGCGAATTAACCTCTAGACAAAAAAGATTACTAGAAAAAGAAATAGCTGTAGCTGAGTCTAAAATAGAAATGGTTAAGTTAAATATAGAAAAATCTTTTAAGAACATAGAAAATTCAGGAATTTTTGGAAACAATAAAATTCAATTAGAAATAGTAAAAGGAGATAACGCTGAACTAGATGGTGCTAAAGCTAGATATATACCTACTAAAAAAAGATTTGTAGTCAATTTATTAAATTACAAAAAGGGAGTATTATCTCAAGAATACGGGCATTCATTATTTGATTTAGCTTTTAAAAATAATCCTAAAGTAGCTGAACAATTTGAAAAAGCTATTAAAAAAGATGTTAATAAAGCATTCGAAGGTGATACGTTTAAATCAAAAGATGGTAGAGATATAACATTTGAAGAAGCTATTGCGGATAGATACAGTAAAACAGACAAGTCTGAAGAATACGTTATGAACGTGGTTGAGTTTTTACAGGCTCCTGAAAATAAAGAAAGACTTCTTAATAAAAAATTATTACCTAGTTTAAACCGAACCTTAAATACCTATGCTAATAAAATTGGTGTGGATTTAAGATCAGATAAACCTTTAAATATTGGTGAAAAAAATGTAAAAAGAGGTAGTGATCTTTTAGAATTTTTATATGATCTTGGAAACATAGAATCTAATGCTTCGCCTAAAACAATTAAAAATCAGCTGGAGAAGTTAAAAAATATTGAAATTGAAGGTGATAAAATTGTAGATTCATTCACGGGCCGTGAAGTTAAAACAGAAGCAGAATCACTTAAAGATTTTGCATCAGAAGATTTAAAGGCGGACAATAAAGATATATTTAGTAAAATAAACAAAGTTTATAAAGAAGGTGTTGAAGGTAACCAAAATATAGAAACAACTGGAGTAATGGTTGGTTTTGAATATAGGCCTATTGTTTTAAAGAAAATAAGAAGATACATAGATAAAAATAACTTACAAGTAGCTAGTGATGTACCCGAATTACTTGCAGACGCCGTAATAATGGAAAAAAATGGTGTTCCTGGAATTGTAAAAAGTTACTCTGATGGCCAGAAAGTTATTAAATATATTAAAGAAAACAATCCAAGCAAACAAGAAATTCAAGATTTTGCTAAAGAAAACGGTATACGTGAAATAAGAAGCCAAGAAGGAGCGTCTAGATTAGATAAACTTGAAGCAATGGCTAAAGGAACTAAAGCGGAAGCTACCTTAACATCAATGATCACTGGCGACGTAGACAAACGTATATTAGGTATTATGCAAAAACCTGAATATGCACAAGAATTTGGAGCAGTTAGGTTAGGTGGTTTAGAAGAAAATCAACAAGAAAAAATAGTAAAAGAATCTACCAGCGGCGAAGGTAGTACTGCTTTTTTAGACTTAGCTAAGAACGATAGGGTTTCAAGAAAAACCGCTATAGCTGTATCTAGATTACCTGAATCAATAAATGATAAAGCTACTGAAATTGCTGAAAAAACATTAATGCAAAAATTTCCTAAACTAGGGGCTAGAACTTTAGGCAAAGTTAAACTTAAGTCAGGTGAGGAAGTTACTTATGCCTTGTTTAGAAATACAGCCGATGTAACTATAGGAAGTGAAACTTTTAACATTAAGGCTAGAGGTTTTAAGGAAATAAACGATTACATAACAAGCAAAGGTTTATCTACCGAAGGTAAGCCTAGTAAGCTTAAAAACTTTAATCAATATCAGCAAGAAGCCTTTAAAGTAAGTTTATTTAAAGAAATAGAAAAAGAAGCTGGTAAACTTAAAGGAAGCGGTAAAATACCAACACCTGAGTATAACACGTTTGTAGATAATACGTTTAAATTATACAAAAATTACATAAGCCAATCTAGTATAAACAAAAGATTTAACATATTTTCGGAACCATTGATAGATCCTAAAACGGGTAAACAAGTTAGAGAATCCTCTGATCAAGGTAATCCTGTGTTTAAGAAAAAAAATATAACACCTGCGGAATGGAAAAAATACTTTGGAGGCGATGGTACAGGCACTGAAAGGTTAGATGGTAAAAGAAGATCTCTTATAGAGACTATAGCTATGGAAATAGGTAAAGACGCTATAATGGAGAAGTTAGAATCAGATACGTTTAAGAAAATTGTAGAAGAAAGACAAACGGAATTAGACAATGAAGTAGGAGAAAACTTTATATCAAAAGTTTCTATAGAATTAGATAGATTACCTTCAGGTGAAATGTCTAAATCTTTAGCGTCTACAGATTTGTATAAAAAAATCTTAAAAATAAAAGAATTTGCGGTTGAAAATGAAAATGAGTTTAGAACCTTAATAAACCAATTTACGGAAGGCAAACTAGACGAAACTTTGAGCAATCAACTAAAAGAAGTTAGTAAGGAATCTTTTATTGATACTACCCAAGCTAAAGCCTTGATAGCTGAAAATGTTAAACAAGCTATTGGACAAGGATTTTTAAAATCTGAAACAGATATTAATATAAGGTATAACGAAAAATTAGGACACAGTAATAAGTTACATAAAGAGTTTAGGAACGAAGCTGAATCAGTATTAGAGCTAATACCTAGAGAAGTTTTAGAATTGCAAAGAACATTTTCAGGTGAAAGAGGTTATATTATTGCTGAGACTTTTGGATATGATGGAGGCATGGGGAAATCTACACAGCAATTTATAAAAGATTTTGATAATATTTTAGGAAGCAAAGCTGATAATTCTATATGGAAACCTGTTTTTGATTTAATAAAAAAGAATAAACAAAAGTTTTTTGCAGAAATTTCTGGAGGTTCTAATAAAACAGGAGTGGGACAAGCTAAGCTAATTATTAAAAATAATGAATTATCTAACCCTGAAAAAATGAAGGGAATAGATAATATATACGAGGAAAGCTTAAAAGACTCAAATGAACTAAATACTGTTTATCACAATGCTATTATAAAAAGTCTATATAAAAGTTTAAACACTAAGTATGAAGGTAATCTTTCTGAAAGAATAGAAGCTGTAGAAAGATTATCACCTATGATAGCCCAAAATAAAAAATTTGGATTTAGACTTGCGTCTCCGTTTACTATATTTGAATTAAACCCAAAAGGTGGTTTTTCTAATGAGCATTTAAAAGAGTCGGTGAAATATAAATCAGACTTAATAAATCTACTAAAAAAGGAAAATATAGATATTGATAGCGAATTAAAAAGAATAAACACAGGGTATGAAAGCGCTCTTGTAGACAATACTTCTAGAACAGCAGCCGACAGAGCTTTGGGTAGTGTTTTTTCTCCAGAAATGAAATCTTATTTAAAACTTATTGGGCCTGATGCTTTAGTATTTACTGCTCCGGAGATAGCCAATAAACTAAATAATTTTTATCATGCTCCCTCTAAAAAATTGTTAGGCGATTACATAGTTGAAAAATTTATAAAAGAATCTACACCTGCTAATAAAAGTAATTTAAAAATACTTAAAGATTTTGGTGTTGATACTAAACAAATAAAAAGTAACACTCAAGCTTTAGCTGAAATAGATAAAATAGAATTTTCTATTAATAAAAAAACTTTTAGCTCAGTAGAGCTAGAAAAAAATGAAATAGAAATTTTTCACGGAGGAGATATAAGATCAGTTAAAGACGTTGAAGGGTTCGCTTATTTTTCAGAAAATAAAAATCAAGCAGAAGCATACGCTAAAGGCAACCAAGGTGAGGTTAAAAGTTTTGTAATAGATAAAACGTCTATTGCTACAGAGAGTCAAGTAGTTGATGTTATCAACGCTTTAGGTATTAAACCAAGGAATGGATGGAAAGTAGACGAGTCTCACCTATACGAGCTTATTGACCCTAGATTTGAACAATCATTTTCTAAAAAAGATAGAGAAAAATTAGCTGTAGCTCTTAAAAAGAAAGGTATTAAAGCCGCGAGATTTACAGATATTAATATAGCTCAAGGGAAAGATGGCGGAAGGGAGACTGAAAACATTGTAGTATTTGACAGTAAGACTATAAAAGAACCCTCCTTGGCATCGTTGGATCTTAATAAAACCTTCAACAAAATAATAGAAGGAAAAACTGGTATAAAAGCCGATGATGTGTATAGCAAAAGTCGAGGTGTAAAGGCTGGTAAAGGTAAAGGCAGATTTGATATAATACCACCATCCGCAGAAGATTTTGTAGGTTTACTTTACAAGACTTTAGGTAAAGGGAAAGAAGGTGATGCTCAAATGGATTTTTACAAAAAGCATTTAATAGACCCATTCGCTAGAGGGGATGAAGCTATTACTAATGAAAGAAACGCTTTGATGCGAGATTTTAAACAAGTTAAAAAAGAAATCGTTGAAAGCATAGGCGGTACTAATTGGAAAGGAGTTTCACCTTTAACTAAAAAATTAAAAAATAAAATTGGTGATCAAGATTATACAGGTGAAGATGCTGTTAGAATGTATATATGGAGAAAGCAAGGTATGGAAATACCTGAAATAGATAAAGCAGAAGTTGACGCTGCTATTTCTAGTCTTGCTAAAGATCCTATTCTTGTAGATTTTGCAAATAAGATTAGAACAATAAATAGAGGTAGACCTTACACTGCTCCTGAAAAAGGATGGGCTGCAGGTAACATAGCAACAGATTTTTTATCAGGTATAAATACGGAAGGTAGAGCTAAGCATTTAGAAGAATGGCAAGCTAATGTAGATGCTGTGTTTTCTAAAGAGAACCTGAATAAACTAGAAGGAGCTTTTGGTACAAACTACAGAAAAGCGATGGAGAACATGCTAAAACGTATGAAATCTGGTAAAAACAGAGATGTCCCAAAAGATAAATTAAGTGGCAGGGTTACGGATTGGATTAATAATTCTACAGGAGCTATTATGTTTTTTAATCAAAGATCCTCGGTGCTTCAGTTAATGTCAGCTACTAACTTTGTTAACCTGACGGACAATAATATATTTAAAGCAGGTACAGCTTTTGCTAATCAGCCTCAGTACTGGAAAGACTTTAAAACATTATTTAATTCTGAGTATCTTAAAAATAGAAGAGGTGGCCTTGAGTTCAATGTTACTGAATCTGAAATTGCAGACTTAGCTAAGCAAGGTGGAGTTAGAGGTGTTATTTCAAAAATATTAAAAGTAGGTTTTACACCAACACAAATAGCAGATAGTTTTGCTATTGCTTCTGGAGGCGCTACGTTTTTTAGAAATAGATTTAAAACATATTTAAACGAAACTAACGCTGAAGGAGAAAAGGTTTATACTGAAAAAGAAGCTAAAGAAAAAGCTTTCTTAGACTTTAAAGAAACAGCAGAAGAATCACAGCAATCGAGTAGACCAGATAAAATTAGTCAACAGCAAGCAAGCGATCTCGGTAGGCTTGTATTATCTTTTGCTAACACACCTAGCCAGTATGCTAGAATAATTAAAAAAGCAACACTGGATCTTAAAGACGGAAGAGGAGATAAGAAAACAAATATATCTAAAATAGCTTATTATACTTTTTTAACAAATTTAGTCTTCAATGGTTTACAAAAAGCTTTGTTTATAGAAGCTCTAAATAATACTGATGATGATGAAAGATCTGATGCTAAAAAAAGAAAAGAGCAAGAAAAAAGACAATCAAAATACTTAGACGTAGCCAACGGTATGATAAGTTCGTATTTAAGAGGTACAGGCGTTAGAGGTAATGTTATAAGTACTTTAAAAGATATGGGTCTAGAGGTATATAAACAACAAGGTAAAACCGTGCAGGATTACGACAGGGTAGCTGATGCTGCTTTAGGTTTTTCACCTCCAGTTAGATACAAGTATATACAAATGAAAAGTGCTGGGCGTAAATTTACGTACCCTGGAAGTAGAGAAGAAATAATGAATAAAGGTTTTTCATTGGAGAATCCAGCTTTAATGGCAGGAGCACAATATACTTCAGCATTAACAAACGTACCACTAGATAGAGCTCTTAAGAAAATAAATAATATAGTATTATCTACCAACAGTGAGCTTGAAGAAATACAAAGAATAGGTTTGGTATTAGGATGGTCAGCTTGGGATTTAGGTATTGAAAAACCTAAAAAGAAAAGAAGAGGCTCAAGCAACAAAAGAAAATCATCAATTAAAAAATCATCGATAAGAAGATCAACTATAAAATAAAAATTATGGCAAAAGACGCATGTTACCACAAAGTAAAAAAAAGATATAAAGTATTTCCCTCTGCTTACGCAAGCGGAGCTTTAGCTAAGTGCCGTAAGGTAGGTTCAAAGAATTGGGGAAACAAAAGTAAAAAGAAAAAATAATATGGCAGTTCGCAAAACTAAAAAAGGTTTAGCTTTAAAAAGATGGTTTAAAGAAAAGTGGGTAGATGTACGCACTGGTAAACCATGTGGTAGAAGAGCCGGTGAAAAAAGAGGTACACCATACTGTAGACCCAGTAAAAGAATATCCAGTAAGACACCTAAGACATCAGGTGAAATGTCTGCTTCTGAAAAAGCTAAAAAAATAAGAGAGAAGAAAAGACTAGGGCAACCAGCAGGTAAACCTAAACGAGTAAAGTCTTTAAAAAGAAGGAAAAGTAAGTGATTACATATAGTATATAAAAACAAAAATAAATGGCTAACAAAATATCAGAAAACACTGAGGTTCAACTAGATTTAAAAACAATAGCTACAATTGTAGTTGGAGCAGTTTCTTTAGCTTCAGTATATTTTGCTCTGCAATCAGATATAGAGCTCGCAAAAAAGTTACCAGAACCTGAAATTAAAAAATCAGAGTACGAATTAAAGGACGAGTTAATTCGTAATACAATAATTAATATAAATGAAAAAGTCGATAATAATAGTAAAAAACTAGATAAAATAGACGAAAAACTATTTGAGATAATAAATAAATAATCATGAAAAACATTTTAATTTTAATCGCACTTTTATTTTCTATAAATTTAGTTTCTCAGGAAGTAACGTTGCTCTATGTAAACTCATCTTGGAATAAAAGTAATGACTACAAATATTTACATTCCTTAAATAATGTAAAAATATTAGAAGCCAGCTATGATGATCAACCTATTAAATTTAAAAATCAAATAAAATCTGTACCCGCTATAATATTATTTGATAAAAATAAAAAACCAAAACGTATTTGGCAAGGAGGCTTATCAATGAGGCTGCTCGTGGATCCAAAAGAAATACAACAAGCAATCAACAATATATACAATAAATGATAAGCAAACATATTTCAGAAAAAGAAGGTGCATACAGTACTACAGCTCTGAGACTGGGCTTAAATAACAACCCTGGTGAATACGAATATTCAAATATGGTTATTACAGCTAATCAAATATTTGAACCTCTTAGAAAGCACATAAACAAGCCGATAAAAATAAACTCATTCTTTAGAAGTGCGGAATTAAACAAGGCTATAGGTGGAAGTTCTAGATCTCAGCATTGCGAAGGAAGAGCGATTGATATTGACGATACTTTTGGACACGCTACTAACGCCGAAATGTACAATTGGATTAAAGAAAATTTAAACTTTGATCAAATGATATGGGAGTTTGGTAACGATGAAAACCCTGCTTGGGTACATGTTAGTTATGTTTCTGAAGATCAAAATCGCAATAGGTGCTTAAAAGCTTATAAAGAAAATGGTAAAACAAAATATAAAGTAATATGAAAAAAATAATAGATAAATTGCAATCGTCCTGGAATAAGTTATTATATAAACTTATGTTTAAGAAATATAAATAAAAAAAGGAGCTACGAAAGTAGCCCCTTTAATTATTTTTAACCATCACAGGCTAAGCAATCCTCACTCATAGCTTGTTGAGCTATATCTCCACGCAGCACAGATTCTGTACGTGTATAGTATAAAGTTTTAACACCTTTTTTCCACGCATCAAAATGAACTTTATTCAACCATTTAGGTGTTGCTTCAGAAGGAAACGCTAAATTTAAACTAACTGATTGATCTACATAATTCTGTCTAAGTCCTGCTTGATTCACTAATTCAAGTTGATTAATCTCTTTAAAAGTTTTAAAAACTTCTTTAACTGGAATATCATGACCCACAGTGATATTATCCAAAGCATCGATATCCTGTACGCTACCTCCGTCAGCCAGTATTTTATCCCAAGTCTCACTATTATTTAGTTTATGTTTCTTTAATAGTTTTACTAACGTTGGGTTCTTCCTAATAAAAGTCCCTTTCGCACTTTGCTCCGTAAAAACATTCGCAGCCCACGGTTCAATACCAGGAGAAACATTCCCGCTAAGCTTGCTATTAGAAACAGTAGGAGCAATAGCACGGAGATGAGTATTACGCATACCGGTACCAATACACCAT